>ERZ650311.316-NODE-316-length-31675-cov-10.044149_pt1 | contig 31675 bp, 26 predicted proteins | sample MGYA00376247_ERZ650311 | MGnify/ENA primary metagenome ERZ650311 (study PRJEB26733, sample SAMN07839324) | wastewater metagenome | biome: small river; feature: stream; material: water | place: USA: North Carolina | collected 2016-07-28 ...
TTTCCCTACACGACGCTCTTCCGATCTGCAGATCACCGAGCAATTCGCGAAATCTCAATCGAAAGCCTGCCGGATGAGTCACGCGGAATGATTCGAGCCATGCACGGCCAGGTCATGACCTCGCTGCTGAGCCCGGTCGGCGAACTGGGCATCCGCGATGTGACGGCAACCGCGCACCTTATCTATGCATCCGTCGCTGCGAGCGCAAAACGAATCGATGAGGGTGCTTCATACGAGAACGAAGCCGCAGCGCTCGAGCAATTCACCATCGCGGGAATCACCGGAGCACTGCGGCCTCTCGACAGCTAGCGCCTAGCGCTGCCGCATCGCGACTAGCGCTTGAGTGTTGCGGTCAGAATTGGCTGCGCGTCAATGGTCGCCGAAACCTTCACGCTCTTAGCCTTGCTGGCCAGCGAGAACACGAAGTTCTGGTTGTTGGCGGTTCGGTTGTACAGGCGGTTTCCAATCTTGAACGCAATCTTCTTGCCTGCTGCTCCGTTTACTGAAACGGTGATGCGGCCCGACTTGAAGTCGGCAGTGGCGGTCGGGGTTCCGAACGAGATTGGGTAGTAGCGATCTAGCGCAAAGTCGGCCGCACCGCCGAAGTGGTCGCGGCGAGTGTGGATTGCACAGGCAACCTTGGTGCAGTCCACGGTCCCATCCTTGACGGCGAAGACAGCTTTCACATCGAGCTTTACTGGCTCTGCGGCTTTGCCAGCACCGATGACCTGCGAAGCCATCAGGTTGCTGACCCACTTGCCCTGACCATCGCACTGGGTCGGACGAGCGCTGGTGTTAGCGGCGGCCTCGGCCGGAATCGCACAGAGTCGGACATAGATGCCCTGGTCGGCTGCGAGTCCCGAGATGGTTGCTGTGATGGTGTCGCCGGCGGGGTTGAGCACGCTGACCTTGTCGATCTTGAGTGCGAAGCCATTTGCCTGGGCCGAGGTGATGCCGAGGGTTGCGGTCAAGGCTGCTGCCAGGCCCAGCGAGGTGGTCAATTTGAAGATTCGTTTGGCGCGCAATTTTGCTCCATTCGTGTTGGGGTTGGGGTTTTGCACAACGAAGTTAAGCCATCGACCTCGCGCCAAACCTGACAGAGTGTCAGGCATCCTCGGCTAAACTAAAGGGGTCTGGCAGCGTTGTCGACGCCCGAGGATTCGCGCGACAGGCGCATCCCTCGCGGTCAAATACTCCCCACACAAGCTTGGAGATTTCTGTGCCAAAGATCATCGTCGAGGTAATGCCAAAGGCCGACCTACTTGACCCTCAGGGCAAGGCTGTGAACAACGCCCTGCACCGCAGCGGCAACGCACAGAACAAGGACATCACCGCCGTTCGCATCGGCAAGCGCATCGAGCTGCACTTCGACCGCCCAGTCACCGACGCCGACCTCGAGAACGCGAAGCAGGTTGCCGAGAGCTTCTTGAGCAACGCGGTCATCGAAGACGTCGTAGCCGTCACCGTCGAGAACTAATCGCGACAGCGACGAAAGCGGGCAACCCATGAAGATCGGTGTAGTTACTTTTCCGGGCACGCTAGACGACCGCGATGCACAGCGCGCAGTACGCCTAGCCGGCGCCACCCCTGTTCCTCTATGGCACGCAGACGCCGACCTGAAGAAGGTTGACGCCGTGGTGCTTCCTGGCGGTTTCTCATACGGCGATTACCTTCGCTGTGGCGCGATTGCCGCTCAGGCTCCGGTCACCCAGGAGATCGTTCGTGCTGCTGGCAAGGGCCTGCCGGTGCTTGGAATCTGCAACGGCTTCCAGGTTTTGGTTGAGAGCCACCTGCTGCCTGGCGGTCTGATTCGCAACGAGCACCAGCACTTCATCTGCCGCGACCAGAAGCTGCGCGTCGAGAACACCGACACCGCATGGACCAACCAGTTCGAGCTCGGTCAAGAAATCACCATCCCGCTAAAGAACGGTGAGGGTGGCTACATCGCCGATGACGAGACCCTCAAGCGACTCGAGGGCGAGAACCTGATCACCTTCCGTTACCTCGAACTCAACCCAAACGGTTCGATGAACGACATCGCGGGTCTGCGCAACGAGCGCGGCAATGTCGTGGGCCTCATGCCTCACCCTGAGCACGCGGTCGAAGCCGGTTTCGGTCCTGACACCAACGCTGCAATGCGTTCGGGCGTCGACGGCCTCAAGTTCTTCACCTCGGTTATCCAGTCGCTAGTTAAGGCGTAATCACATGGCACTTTTCAAGAAGAAGACCGTCGCTGCACCGAGCGGTGTCGACACCGTCGAGCAGGCGGCACTCACCCCTGACAAGCAGCAGCCATGGAAGGAACTCGGCCTCAAGCAGGACGAGTACGACCGCATCAAAGAGATCCTGGGTCGCCGCCCGACCTCGAGCGAGCTCGCCATGTATTCAGTCATGTGGTCGGAGCACTGCTCATACAAGTCTTCAAAGATTTATCTTCGTCAGTTCGGTGAAAAGGTCACCGATGAGATGAAGAAGCACCTGATGGTCGGCATGGGCGAAAACGCCGGTGTTGTCGACATCGGTGAGGGATGGGCTGTGACCTTCAAGGTCGAGAGCCACAACCACCCGAGCTACATCGAGCCGTTCCAGGGCGCTGCAACCGGCGTCGGCGGCATCGTTCGCGACATTCTGACCATGGGTGCACGCCCTATCGCCGTCATGGACCAGCTGCGCTTCGGTGCGCCACACGACCCAGACACCGCACGCGTCGTGCACGGCGTTGTCAGCGGCATCAGCTTCTATGGCAACTGCCTTGGCCTGCCAAACATCGGCGGCGAGACCGTCTTCGACAAGGTTTATCAGGGCAACCCGCTGGTCAACGCGCTGTCGGTTGGTGCGTTGCGCCACGAAGACCTCAAGTTGGCCAAGGCCTCGAACCCTGGCGACCTCGTAATCCTGTTCGGTGCACGCACCGGCGCTGACGGCATCGGTGGCGTTTCGGTTTTGGCTTCAGAGACCTTCGACTCGACCGGCCCGGCCAAGCGCCCAGCCGTTCAGGTCGGCGACCCGTTCGCCGAGAAGGTGCTCATCGAGTGCTGCCTCGAGCTCTACCACGCCAACGTCGTCGCTGGAATCCAGGACCTCGGCGGCGCGGGCATCAGCTGCGCAACCAGCGAGCTTGCCTCGAACGGTGGCGCTGGAATGCGCGTGCAGCTCAAGGATGTTTTGAAGCGTGACGAGAGCCTGACCCCTGAAGAGATTCTGATGTCGGAATCGCAGGAGCGCATGATGGGCATCGTGCCGAAGAAGGACTTCAAGGCGTTCAAGAAGATCGTCGAAAAGTGGGAGGTCGAGTACTCGGTGCTCGGCGAGGTCATCAACGAAGACCGTCTCTACATCAACTGGGGCGACGAAGAGATCGTCAACGTGCCTCCTCGCACTGTTGCTCACGACGGTCCGGTCTACCACCGCCCGGTTGAATACCCGAAATATCAGGATGCGCTCAACGCCAACAGCGTTCACGTAGCAGCCGGCGGTCACGGACTCGCCCGCGCCAACCACGACTCGAGCGAGCTCGCCAGCCAGATCTGGCAGATCGTCACCAGCCCGAACCAGGCTTCAAAGTCATGGATCACCGACCAGTACGACCACTACGTTGGCGGCAACACCGCGCTCGCGCAGCCGGACGACTCGGGCATGATCCGCGTTTCTGAAGAGTCGGGCCTCGGCATCAACATCGCCACCGACGCAAACGGTCGCTACTGCTACCTCGACCCATACCAGGGTGCACGTTTGGCTTTGGCTGAGGCATACCGAAATGTTGCTGTGAGCGGTGCAAAGCCTCTGGCTGTAACCAACTGCCTCAACTTCGGTTCGCCAGAGAACCCTGAGGTCATGTGGCAGTTCAAGCAGGCCACCGCTGGATTGGCTGACGGATGCCTCGAGCTAGGCATTCCTGTTACCGGCGGAAACGTTTCGTTCTACAACCAGACCGGTGATGTTGCGATTCACCCGACTCCGGTGGTCGGTGTGCTCGGCGTTATTGATGATGTCGCGCGTCGCATTCCGAGCGGTTGGCAGGATGCCGGCCACAACATCTACCTACTCGGCGTGACTCGCGATGAGCTCGACGGTTCGGTTTGGTCAGATGTTGTGCACGGTCACCTCGGTGGTCGTCCGCCGTTTGTTGACCTCGCTGCTGAGAAGCACCTGGCTGAGGCTGTTGCCGCCGCCAGCGAGCAGGGTTTGATTGCCTCGGCACATGACCTGTCAGAGGGCGGTTTGGCTCAGGCTGTTGTCGAGTCGTCGCTGCGTTTTGGCATCGGTGCTCGCATCTGGCTTGGCGAGATCAGCGAGCGTGACGGCGTTGACCGCACCTGTGCGCTGTTCTCAGAGTCGACCTCGCGTGTGTTGGTTTCGGTCGGTCGCGAAGACGACGTCAAGTTTGTCGGCCTGTGCGAAGCACGCGGAATTCCTGTGCTGCGCATTGGTGTGACGGATGCCTCGGGCGAACTCGAGTTCCAGGACGTCGCTACGTTCGGCCTCGCCGAACTGCGCGCCGGTTTCGACGCCACCCTGCCTGAGCTGTTTGGCTAGTCGCTAGTTGTTCGTGCCGTCGGGCACGTGTTGAGACCCCGGGTGGCGTGTGCTGCTCGGGGTTTTGGCTAGTGCGCAAGAGTAGTGAATCCAGTTGCTTGCAGCTTCTCCGCATCGAGAACTTCTAGGTGCAACCCCTCTGGCGCTTTCACATTTTGTGAGTGGCCGCCATCAATGCAAACTATGTATCCAGATTTTTTGATTCTGTGCTGCAAGGATTTGCCAGCTTCAAGTCGTCTAATGGACTCGATTGCTAGCTCAAGAGTTTGCTCGCTGAATCGCCCCTGGGCGAATGCGCGGTTAGCATAAAACTCCAGTATCGATGCCCATCGCGCCCACTGGAGGGTGTGGTCTACTCTGACGGATGGCGAGTACAGCATGTCTTCGATGACACTCTCGGTCCGGCTAACTTGTTCTGCCATAGTCGAGGGCAACTGTGCTTCAAACGAACCAGTGCGTGCCTTTACCTCCAGTAATTCGTACTCGAGGTTGTTGTTTCGGAAACGGACGAGAATAACATCGCATCTCTTGGCTGTGGTCGCCATCAAACTCGCCTGGTTCTTTCGACCAAAGATCTCCAGATGTGAGTCAACAGGAATCACTATTGTATTTTCTAGAGAACCTCGATTCTCCAGGAAATACATAACTGCTGCTAAGCCGACAGATTCCTGCGCCTGTGTGTCATCGCTCAAGAGGCGCAAAGCCAATTGACCTGAAACGCTCCCCAATTGCCTAAGAATGTCACGAGAAGTCACACCGTCGTCAGCCAACTTTAGTTTTGACATGGCTTGCGAAATAACCATCTCTATTTCCTGTGATTTCGAGGTCGTCACCGTTATGCGTTCGCCAACGCCGTCGACAAAATCTGGAGCGTAGTCGATCACGACACCACCCGAGAAGGCCTTTGACCCTTCTGCCTCAAGTGCTGCTAGACCAATTGCCTTATCTACGGTAATAACCCAGTCACAAATTTCGTGTAACTTTGACAAACTATCCTGCAAATTCGTTGGCACTCGATACGCTCTCGCAAGCATTCCGCGACGCCCAGTGAGCTGTTGAGCTAGGTTTTCCAAATATGCTCTGTGGGCTGCCGCAATCAAATTCCGCGACTGAGCCTCATTGGAGCTTTCGACACTTGGAAGCGATAGGAGATATGTCGAATGATCGCCGGCTGCGGGTGCCGTTTTGATGCGGGTTATAAGCCCCCCAAGATAAGGAACTTGGCTCGATGAGTCAGTCGTTTCAAGCCTTTGGGGAACTGCGAGGTTATGAAAAGTTGCCAGGTGGAAGTTAGACCGATAAGTAAGCAAATCCCCCAAAGGCCTTGACTCAATCTCTAGCGGAGAACCCATGAAACCACTTGGATTTAGGTCAAGAGGCAATCCAAGATCCGCGATCGAGACCGACCTAAGCGAAGACAGAGGATTGACCCTGGACTGATTGTCTGCGAAAGCCACCACGTGAAACTTCTTTTCGCCTATCCAACTTTCGCTCCCACTTGCAAGTTTCACCAGAGCTGCGGCAAAATCACCGTCTCCAGCATTAACCGTTGCAATCTTTAGTCCATTTCGGGACTCGTGGCTGTTCTGATAGCGTTCAACTCGTTGATGGGCCAGTTTCGCGAGGCCAGACTTCGTCCTCCTGTCGGGTGACAGTCCAAGAGCTGACCTGATAGCTAACGTTGCAGTGTCAACGTTGCGGGTCTCTTCTGACAGGTACAAGCCCACACCAAAAACCAGCTCTTCGTGGTATTCGTGCGCTAGGTGGTCTGCGCTAACCGCGACAAAAGGTAAATTGCTGGCATCCACCTTTTCAACCAACTCCCAATCCATAAGTGATTGACGTTTGGCAGCGCTAACTCCATCGAGTCTTGTCGCGAGATCATCAAGAGCCTCAGAATATTTCGCTATCCAAATGAGCCTGAGCGGATGTGTGGGTAGCACAACGACAGCCGATACGGTTTCAAGTTCCGCCTCAACCTGTAACGTGAGAGTGTCGATGTTGAGCAGCGCATGCCTAGTGGTCGGATCGCTTCCCTCAAGTAGGGCTGTGTAAGTTTTCACATAAGACTCCACGGCCTTCTGGGCACGTGCGTTCCACGAACAAGACTCCACAGACACAAAGTCGCCCTTGGTAGCAGTCCTTAGAAGATCGAAAAGCTTTCGACGTGCGTCAATCAACTCTTTTGGTACATCGATTTCAAACTGCTTGAGACTCGAAGCCAACTCATCAGAACCAAGTACCCCTTGCGCTTGGAATCCAAGTAAAGAATCGTTCTCGAATGTTCGCTGTTGAAGTTGAAATAAAATCGGCGAAGCTGGGGAAGATATCCAATCGCCGGCGCTGAACGCAAATCTATACTTTGCTTCAACCTGATCCCAAAGAGCACGGACATGGTCTTTCGAAGATCGGTTTTCATAAACGCGTCTCAATCTAGCGATGTGAATATTTCTTTCACTTTTGTCTTTGTTCTCAACGTCGGTGTTTTCGGCTTCCGAGTTGAAGAACATGCCACTCGAGGCTGAGACTACCGAACCCTCTTCATTAAGAAGAGCGCTCCCGCGTTCATCTATAGCTGTGATAACGACTTCATAGGCTAAATTCAAATCCGCGTTTTCACTATCGAAGGTCCAGGTAAGAAGTTGAGACCTTCTGTTGCCAGGCACACGCTTAAAGCAGAGTTCGGCAGAATCCGGGCCTTCCGCGTCGCCGAGCGGCACGACCCGCAGTTCCCAGAATTGAGGGGACTGTGCTCGTTCTGGTTCAATAGTCCACTTCACGGAGACTTTCTCTTGCGCAATCAAATCGTAGGTAATTGGGTGTTCAACTAGCCTTGAGGATGGATCGACATTCCCTTCGGCATCATGAAATGGCGCGAATTCCACCTTATTGATCTCGGCTCTGCTTGCGTTATCTATGCGCCACAAGTCGAACGTAAGTGACCTGCTGGATAGTTGCTCAAGCCATTTCTCGAGATCATTAGATGAGGAAGACAATGATCGGACAATGTCTTCAAACAGTGGACCGTCTTCAAGCCCGAGTTCTGTTAGCCGAGCTCTAGGGTCTGAAAGTGGTTTCTGCTTTCCAAACGCAGCGTCGCAGGCTCGCCAGTTTTTCTCAAGGCGCTCGATAAAATCCGAGCCGGCGTCGGGAATCAGTCCTAAATTATGCAGTTGCAGACCCCAAAACGGTTCTTCCAATTCATGCACGGCCGCCAGGTAACGAAGCCGCCCATAGGCGGAGGTCCTCGACTTCACTCGTGAGAAGATTTGCGCTAGTTTTATGGCCTTTTCATCTTGGAAATGGGCACTGACGGCGTGGTCGATGACCATTGGCAGCATGGAGGCGACTGAGACACCATTGAAAACTCCGAGCCCAACTGAATCCACCAATCCGGCGAGCGTGTGAGGAACTACCAGCACTAGTTGTGATTCACGGTTTCTAAGCCAAGTTGCACCATCAAATGAGATCAAAATAGGGTCGTTGGAGTCCGCGTTGGCATTCAAAACCGCAATGGTTACGCCCGAATTGTCTTTGCTCGCTTGAGTTTTGGTGATCAACATCTTGGCGAAGGCATAGGCGTCGTCAGCATCCAGGTCGTCGACTCTGATTCGACTCTTTGGTGCCAAATGGCTAATGTGCGCCTCAATGAACCATTCAGTCAAGAACTCCAGGTAATTAGACTTCTGCATTTCTAATGCCTTTCGATTTTTGACGGTAATTGCACTCGCTGCGCATTGAAGTCGTCAGATAGACCGCGAAAATAACCCATCACTTTGAGCTTGTTGACAAAAGCACTGTAATTTTCGGCAACCGCCTTAGCAGACTCGGGGTCATCGACCCCACCCGGGATTTCATTCACGAGTATTCCGAATCGATTTTTCAAGATCGTAATAAGTTCGGCCATACTTATTTCTCCAGTGCCCGACAGTTTCCCAGATTTTTTCACGAAGCAAAGATCAAGAATTGCGCGGAAAAGGGAATCACTCATTTGGTATTTCCAAGTAGTTGGAGCCTTTTTGGTACCGGATATGCAGGCGAAGTAGGTTGCATCAGTTGTGCCTACTAAGCCTCCAGTTGAGTAAAGCCACTTTCTGATTCCCTCTAAGCCAAGTTTCTGACGGTCCTGCATCAGGAGATCACAGTACATGTTCAGATGACTAGTGTGCCGAGACCGAACTGCATGGATCTCGGGTAACTGGCTTGAGTCCTTTTCCGCACATTCATCTTCTATATCCTTCAGCCACATTCCAATTACTATTTCGATTAGCGGATCATCTTGAAGGTCAATCAGTTTCTGTAGGCGATCCGGGCCGTTAAGTTGGGCTAGCGTGTTGCGTAAATTGTTGTCAGATAGAGCAGCTTCTTCTACTGCCCTCAGCCGCATAGCTGATTCAAAGAAACCAGTCATGCGACCCAAGTCCCTCCTTACACTCTCTTTTGCCAATCGGGCCGAGGCTGAGTTTTGTCCGTCCGTGAAGTCGAAAAACATGCCAATATTCATGTCAACGGAGTTCAAGTCAGTGTGATTATCTGCGCCCAGCAGACCTTCCAAAGCCGTTGCGGAAACAAGAGGGAGCTGGAAAAGCCGAAAGGCCATAAGTGATACAAGGCTTTCTGCGAGTTCTGCAGTAGTCCTACCTCCAAAATTCCTTGCAAACTCGAAGAAATCTCGACCGGCCATCGATCCAGCCAACGGAACAGGGAAATCTAGTGGTGCGGCTTCAGGCTGGTTTGGACTCTGCGCTAAACCTTCCACGCCCTCGAGCAGCCTAAATTGAAGTAAGACGTTGACATCAAGTGAAGTTTCCTCGTCGTACTGCGGGTTCTGGTAGGGCGGCAAAATCCTTTTATCCATACCAAGCCCAAGATTTGTCTCGGCAATTAGCCATTCCTTTAGAGCTTCTTTGAGAAGTTTGTCCGTCTTACTCGAGGCATGCGTCAAAAGTGACCTGTAGATGAATACATCTGAGCCGCGATGACGGCTGCGTTCTTTAGGGAAACCCGCCCGAAAAGCGGCTGCAGTAAGCGGGCGGAGGTAGTCGACCGCCAGTGCACCTCCACCGCCCTTCTTTGTTGCTCCAAGTTCCACGAATGCCGACTGCGCCCAGCCATTGAGTACGGCACGACCACGAGGCGAGTCGAAACCTTCCAACTTGGGATTAGTGGAGAGTTTGGCGATCATTTGATTCAACGACCTACCATCATTCTCACCCTTTGTGGGTCTGGATACTTTTCCTAGCTTGTAAAGCCTTTCGAGGATCTGTGTCATCGTGCGTTCAGGGTTTGTCTCGCTGAAATAAACGCCAAAAAGGAATTCGTATGAAGCACTAGCCATCTGCTTTGTACGTGGGCTGGACTTCGGGGATTTGAACGGCATTTTAGAACTCATTTCCTCTCAAAGTGATTACTCCGTCGGCCGAACTCACTTTTGACCTCGCGCCAGAAGGCTCAACCAGGAAAATTTCTTGAGCGGGCGTCTGACGCAGGCTGGCGATGAAAGCGTTTATTTCGTTGATTTCGCGTGGATGTTGCGTAGAGCTCACAAGCATTCCGTCAGAGGATCTCAATATAAGTTCGGCTAGGTCCAGATGAATCTTTAGTCGACCCCTTGAATGAATCAGTTCAACCCCGTCGGGTACGCTCTCGATGAATCTGTCATCGTAATTCTGGACTTTGATGTCGAATTCCTCCTCGGGAAGCACCGCCACGACTCCCCAAACACTTGCCGCCGACGTCACCTGAAATGCCAAGCCTGACCCATCATGCCCAGGCAGACCAACCAACCTAGAAATACCCAACAAGAGTTTCTCTTTAAAGATTTGTTGGCCGCTTCCATCTAGGGCCTTGGAGTAAAGATCCAGGTAGCGGTATTTTTGCAAATCAATATCCAAGTGGTTTTCCGATTCCTGAATACCTAAGTACTCTTTCCTCAGGAAATCGACATACGGATCTCGACTGCTGGTCCAACCGTCTTTTGAAAATGACTGACGGACAATTGCGGATGCTTCCGGAGACACAATTTCCCCCGGGTCCAACTCAGACCACTCATGGATCAGCTGGTCCGTGGTCCTCTTGTCAAAAATGAGCCTGTCTAAGGAATACTCTTCCGACCTATTAGCTGATGCCACCTCAGCAATGTCCTCACAGCCCAGGTCACCTGAAATCAGCCACCCCATGGTTGAACGAATCTGCCTAAGAGTTCTGCGCTTTAGTCTCCTCAAGTGGCTCACTCGCAGCATTTCCAAAACTGCCTTTTTTGCGGGCCCTGCAAGCTGTTGTCGATTTTTGTTGATGGGGCAAACAGTCTCGAAAACGCACGAGTTACAAATGTCCCAATTTGCAGAGTTGGTAACTGAATCGATCATGTCGCTGGCCAAGCCTCGGTCTGATGAGTCCACAACCGATCGACCTTTGAGATCGACCACTACAAATTGGGCATTTCCCGTTGTGCCAGTAGCAAAGAAATTGCGAATACTTTCGGAGTATTCCTCAAATTGTTCTTCGTGTTCGTCAAAAAACTGATGGAGTCGACCATCATTGATGGCGAGAAGTGCTGTGACATTTTCCTTCAAAGATTCTTGCAACGCATAGGACACAATCGAGTCCGCACTGGTCTCCTTATAGCCCTCGCTCGCGTCATAAACAGCCAAGAATCTGTGTCCCTGTCTGGTTATCTCCCAGCCAGACTCGGCGTCACCAATCGCCAAATCTTGTCGCTGCCCTCCGTCTGCACATAGCCCGCGTTCGACCATTTGCAAGAATGCGGTCTTTCCGTCACCTGGATTTCCTGTAAGAAATGCCACCCGAATCTTCTTTTGGAGAATGGCCGGCATCAGCTCAGTATCCAACTTTGTCGGTATGTAGGTATCCAGGGCGAATTGCGATGCCAAACCTAATGCGTTCGGGGTTCCTGCCTTGCTCTGGACGTATAGACCTCTGACTTGTTGAGCAAATGGATTGGTCTTTCGCTCGCGCTTATCTGGCAGATCACTTACATTCTTAGGCACGGTTCGATGAAGCAATTCGATGAACTCATTCGCGCTTTGAGGACGCAAGTCAGGATTCGGGTCACAGGCTTTGAGCAGTGCCGCAATAAATTCTGAGTCTTCTTGACCCCACTGTGCTATTTCTGCCGCGGACATCTCGACCACGCTGTAATCCCTGCCGCCTGGCCTTGTCTCGTCACCTACATAAGGTGGTCGGTTTAGAATTGCCCACGAAAGTGAAACCGCAAAGCCGTAGATATCCGACGCTACTGTGTAAAGACCTTTTTGCACTACCTCCGGTGGAGTAATAAGGGGAGCGCCCGGCGAGTCAAGATTTTCCCCTAGCTTTCTGCCTAGGCCGAAATCGATAATTGTGGCTTCCAAATCTTCATTAATGATTATGTTTTTGGGGCTTAAGTCTCCGTGTAGGTAACCCCTGTCGTGTACGGCTGCAAGAATGGAAAGGGTGTTCTTCGCTAAGACTCTCGCCTTTGCAACTGAAAAGTCAGCGCGGGTTGCGAATTTGCCTAAAGTGTCTCCTTCTGCAAATTCCAAAAGCAAGAAACCTGGGCTCGGAGCTTTCGACTTTGCCAAGACCTTCATTACGCCTTGAACACCAGCAAGTTGAGTCGCAATTGTCGCCTCGCGCTCCAAGTATGGAAATAGTTCTGGTGACACGGCAACTTTAAGCAGACAAGTTTGACCGTCGTCCGAAACCCTGTAGGTTTTTCCCACTGCGCCTTGGCCCAGTTCACTTTCGATCTGAAAGCCACCCCACGTTTCAGCTACATCAGAAGAAATATTCTTTGCAGGTTGCGGATCAATTTCGGCCTCAACTTTGTTGACTGGCGCAAGTTGAATTGCCACGCTGGCGGCCGTCGGGCGTTGCCCCGCAGCGGGGTCGTCGTTTAGCGCATCGAGCAGAGCGGCATAAGGTTGCTCAGACGAACGTTCCAGGAGAAAACTGACGATTTGATCTTTTTCATCGATAGGCAGCCCTGAAAGCCATTCGGCGAGGACAAATGCCAACGCGTAAACGTCGGATTCCTTAGTCGAAAAAGCAAGCCCCCTCTGAGCGTCATCATCAGCGTAGGGATTTGGGGCCTCCTGGCCCCGTAGCGGACCAATAGATTCGAGTCCATCCACATGTGAAATGCTTAGATCGTTGAATTTGACTCTCAAGCCTTTGCAAATCCAGACTCGTTCTGGATGGATTGCTCTGTGGACGACGCCGGCCTGATGGAGATCCGCTAACGCCGCGAACGCTTCTCTGACTATGTTTCTTGCCTGCGCCTTGTAAAAATCTCGTGTGTTGTCTCCCAACAATGTTGCAATAGAGACCGAACCGCGAGGCTTGTTCATGGGTAGCACGAACCAATTTCTTCGCTCGTATTCAATGGGAGGGGCGTACGTCCAAACACGACCCGAGTCGGCAACCTCATCCAGGCGAAGGACTTCGATCTGGTGGGTGACAAATTTTGACGGATCTTTACCAAGCTTCTGCCAGTGAAGGTTGTCGTAAGCTTTCAGCCATACAACGTCACCTGAATGAATGTGCTCTGCTTCGAAGGTGCGTACGCCTGGTTCGGAAGATACCTCACTTCGAATCGAGTAATTCTCAATCTGCCTGACCTCCTCAGGCCCAGACTCGGCATCCAGAAGTACCTTCAAAACATCTTCACGATAAGGTGCTAGTTGGCTCGATTGACCAGACGGTAAAAGATCTGCCGCGAGCAGTAGGTCAATAGACTCCTCTAAATCCATTACTTCATTCGGTAAGTTGCCCTTGTAGGTCCTTAGGTCAACCTTCGGATACGAAACAATCACTAGGCCTTCGGTCACTCGGAAACGCTTGGGCAGATGGGTGATTTCCCCTCGAAGCCAACCAGCTACTTTGCGAGCTTTTGCCGCCGCGGCGGATAAAGGGTTTTCTCTCTCATCGTGCTTTCCGTTCGTTAGCACGACTTTCCAGGTCTGATCGCCGATAACAATGACCGGCCCCCAATGCTTTTCCTCGATTACAAAGACCTGATTTTCAGCCACAACGATAATGTCTATGTCTTCGCGCCTGACGGGAAGCTTTCGCCCAGACACGACATGCCACTTGTCCGGGAGATTAGATGCTAAATATTCGACAGTTCGCTGTTCGCCAGGTCCTTCGTATTCACCAAGTTTGTGTAAATGCGCCATGAGAACCGCTCCCTAGTAGTCTTCCGGAAATTTGCGTGCGAGGTATGTTTCGGGATGATCGTATAGATTCCTGATGAACGGATTGTCGTTCGAGTAATACACGGTGAGCGTTTCTTTTGCTCTTGTCGGAGCTACAAGATTGATTCTCGCTTCTCTCAACTCGTTCGAATCAATGTAGTTGGATGGTAATGCAACGTATTCCTTTGCCAATTCGTCGATTCCGACCAAGAAAACGTGTTCAAACTCGAGTCCTTTAGACGAATGCATAGTCATCAATTTGATTGAACTGGCCTTGGGATCAAATGCCTGAGGATCGAGCTTTGAAATAACTTGGAGTCGCGCACCTGGTATTGCACAAGACTCAAGTTTTTGGTGAAGACCAGCAGTCTGTAGTTTGGTCATCAGAAACCTTCGTGAACACAAAATAGCAACTTGGCCCAAATCCATTTCTTGGTTTTGCGAGTAAAGATGCTCCAAATCAGCTGTGATTGCAGCTACTAGGCTGGTGAGGACAGATTCTGCGGGAACGTAAACCAAACTTGGGACTTGGCCACTTGGAGCATTTTCTGAGTTTTCTACTTGCAACTCTGGAACTAGAGCGTTCACAAATTTCAGTATTTCTGAGGTACTCCGATAAGGGACCTTCAGCCGACTAACTTCTGCAGCTTTTTCGAGCCAGGCTAGATTTGAGTCCCGAAAAATCGCCTGCCCCTCATCCCCAGCCAAAGTTAATCCGCCACCATTGGGCTTTATAGTCCTAGCTAAGTACTCGATCCAAGCGCGATGAAAATCTTGGGCTTCGTCAACCAAAATCGCGTCGAACTCTTTTCTAATGTGTAGTTGCCTCTTTAAATCGAGTTCTGCGATGCTCTCTGAGGTATCCCTCATACGGAAGCGATTCCCAAGTTCCTCGAAAACCTCAGTAAAGGTAGAAATGGTGACTCCAGGCTGTTTGCCCAGTTTCTGAACCAAGTACGGTTTCAGTGCATTAGTGAAACAAACGACACGTATTTTCCAGCTCGGATTTTCGCGTGCCATACGTCTTGCTTTAGCGAGTAAAACCAAAGTTTTACCGCTACCTGCAACCCCGGTTATCAGGTGAACACCAGAAGAGACGTCCTGAACCAATTTTGCTTGCTCCGCATCGAGCTTTAGCCGATAGTTCCCTCTTTCAAACTTGGACTGAGAATCCTCGGCAGGGCGTTCGTTGGGGGTTTTTTCAAAGAACAGCGAGCTATCGAAGAGCCGGACGATCTCGTCACGGGCCTCGATCTGGGCCGGCTCGGTAATTGGGTTTTTTTCCACCCAAACCCCAAGCTCAATACCCCAAGCTCGAATTTTGCTGCTTTGCTGGGTGGCAATTTGATCTTGTCTCAGTTCGAGCACAACTGGTCTGATGTCGAACGATAGCGATTGGCCAATTTCCCTTTTCAGGGTTCGTAGGCGCTTTTTTATTTGCTCGTTTCTCTCACTCGCATCGCGCTCAAAGTCTCGGATTTCAAGAAAAAGGGCCACAAACCCCCACGAATCGTCGGCCACGATAATGTCAGGTAAGTCAATACTGCCCGTGTCGAATGCAGTGATGCCTTGCTTTTGCAAGCTCGCAAGCGTGGCCTTGACTGCGTCTTCGAAGATCCCCATTTACTTCTCCCCCATACCGGAGCATAACAAGAAATATCCTTGGAAGCCGAGCCGATGACAAGAATTTCCATCGATTAGATCTTGCAAAACTCGCACTCGAACTCCGGGCTGTTGGGGCCAACAATGCAGCCACCTAGGATGTGGTGCGGTGGCGGTGGCCCGGACGGGAGACCGTAGATGACACGGCTCATGGTTTGGTGGCAACGAGGGCAACGTGGGAATCGGTCAAAATCCCAAGAGTCTTCGAGCAGCTGGCGCTGCTCGGTGTAGGCGCAGTGTTCGCAAGATTCGCTGCTGCCAGGAAGGCCTTCGGCACGCAGGTCATCCAGAATCTGCTCGAGGGTGCCCTCAATCCACGAATCATTTGACTCGTAAGGGATCAAGTGGGCGTCGAATTCGAGACGCTGATTGAACGCATCCGCACCAGGCCTACCGGTGCAGTAGAGCCAGTAGCTAGTGGTGCTGACCGTGAAGCCCAACTGGCGCAATAGCCATTGGTAAAAGTCGAGCTGGCGACGGTAACTGTCATAGAAACCGCCTTCGGGAACAACGGTCATTGCCTCAGCCTTGGCAGTTGCCTTGTAGTCGACCACTACAAGCTCGCCTGCTGAGTTCACCCAGATGTCGTCAACCGCTCCGGTCAAAAGTAAGTTTGTTTCCGGGTGCACGACCTGGATCCCCTTGAAGTTACTTCGCCATTCGTCCATGTATGGGTGCTGGAACGGAACGAGATCCAGGCCTGCCGCAGCCACGATCGGGTGAACGGTTTGTGCCTCGCGGTGCTGGTCAAACTCCTTCTTGAGAAGACCATCAACAGCAGAGTTCAGGGTGAACGGCGGAGAGCTCGGTTTCTTCAAACCTTGGCGAACGTTCAGAACGAAGCAGCGTGCGCAACGCACATACTCTTCGACTTTGTTTCGTGAAAGCTTGAATGGCTCAGTTTCTTCAATGGAAAACAGCTTCGCTTTTGCCATTTGTTACCCCCTTCTCTGAAGTTTATTGAATCTACAAAGGGGGTCCGACATTTATTGTGGGGCGAGCTCTAGAGCAAACGACTCGCGCTAGCCGCGTCGGCCTCGCTCAACCAAAGCAGAACCACCTGATCGAAGGCGTTCGGGTTGTCAGAGACAAATTCTTTGATGGCAGCGACAGCGACCTCAGTCGCCAGCTCGCGCGGATAGCCATAGATGCCCGTGCTAATCGACGGAAAAGCGATCGAGCGAGCTCCAACTTGAACGGCTGCCTCGAGCGAATTTCGGTAGCAGGCGGCTAGCTGAGCTGGTTCACCCTGCTGCCCGCCCTGCCAGACCGGGCCAACCGTGTGCACGACAAACTTTGCCGGCAGCTCGAAACCAGGGGTCACTCGCGCCTCACCCGTCGGGCACGGGGCCAGCGGCAGACACGCCTCGAGCAACTGCGGCCCGGCAGCCGCATGGATCGCTCCATCAACGCCTGACCCGCCCGAGAGCGAGGTCTTCGCAGCATTGACTACCGCATCGACCTCGATTTGGGTGATGTCGCCAACCAGTGACTCAATCAGAGTCACTGCTGACCGCCGAACAAGTTCTGCCCCTGCGGGTCAAAACTGCTGAACGACGATGAGGTTGGTTGTGACTGCGCCTCTGGCTCGAGGTTCAACGAATTGATCGCCTTGTGCATGCGAGCGACCGCGGCAAAGTCTTCGAGCTTTTCATAGACCTCTTTGCAGATCTTGGCCTCGGTGGCGGCGTGCTCGGCATCGCCGAGCGCAGTGAGCGCATCCAGCTTGATTTCGTGCAATTCTGCGTCCCATTCACGTGGGTAGTGCGCACCCGATGAATCGACACCGAAGTTTGATGTGGCAGCAAGGTCGCTGAGACGCATTACCAGGTTGTTTGCGATGGTCAAAGCCTCGGCGTGACGGCCGAGCAGCACATACGATCGCGCCAGCTTTGATGCCACCGGATAATCATCGACGATGCTCTCACCAGCACATGCAAGGTATGCGGCCTCGAGCTCGGCGAGCGCCTTAGCCGGCTCGCCAGCCTTCAAGAACAGTTCGCCGGCCTTAGCGCGGTAGTACTTTTCGGCATTCGCATTCGACGCCTTGGCGGCTTCGTCGGCTGCACGCAGTGCCGTGTTAGCGGCCAACTCCAAACGACCCGTGGCGATCTCAGTTTCAAGGAGCAGCTCGTGAATTTCGGGACGGTGAACGCGAGGGCCGATTTCTTCCGAAATAAGCAGAAGGTTCTTAAGGATTCCGATGGCATCAAAGTGACGGCCAACCTTCGCCATGTACTTGGCTCGCAGAAAGTTGAAGCTAGCGGCCGCTTGAGCATCGTTACGGCCGCGAGTGGACTCGAGCCCGCCATCGATGGCTTCGAGGGTGCCGGGGTTATAGAGACCGAAGTCGATCTCATACATAGCTTTCACGAAGACGTGCATCTCGTCACCAAATGGGTGAGTAATCAGCTCGAGCAGAGCCTCCGACTTGGCCAAGACATCTTCGAGGCTCGGTGTGGCTGAGAAGCGCCCGAACAGCTGCGACCAGGCCATGTTGTGCAACGCGTCGACCATTCCGAACTGGTTGTCTTCGGCCGAGAAAATCTCATACGCGGCCTGTGCACAGTTATGCGCCTCTTCGTAGTCATCCATGCCCATGTAGCTCGTGACCAAGAACATCCAAGTCTTGGCGGCGAACATTCGCTTGCCCTGTTCCTCTGCGACGGCTAGGGACTGGCGATACCAGTCGACTGCCGCCTCGAAGTCGCGACGCTTCAGCATGATGTTGGCGACGTTACCCATGGTCATCGGCAAGGTTGAGTCATTGAACGACTTTCGCGCGCACTCGATCGACTTGTAGAGCGCGTCAAGCGAAGCGTCGTACTCGCTGGTCGAGTAGTAAACATCGCTCAGCTGCCAATAAATGTGTGCGAGGTCGCTAGGTCGGTTCAACTGCTCATTGAGCTCAATCGCAACCTCAATGTATGGGAGCAGCTCGCTCTTTGGCTTGTCTTCCATTGACAGGTGGCGAATCATGTCGCCCAGCGCATCCGCGCGCGTGCCTAGGTCAGCCGACGCAATTCGTGCCTCAATCTGCTTCTTTGCGTCTTCTTCTTCATAATTTTCGTGATCCATATCGTTCCCCTCGTCTCAAATCGGAAGACAAGTATGCGACCGGGCTCAGACATTTATTTGAACGGTCTACGAGGTCGGCGTTGCTAACAGGTTTCTGCACAGGGGCGTCCGAGAAAATCACATACGGCCATATAAATGTCGGAGCGCAGTTCTAACCTGAACCTCCTATCAACCGACTACCTGGGGGTTCAAAATGGCAACTCAAATTTCAAACATCGAAGAGGTTCAACAGCTCATCACAGCGATCAAAAATCCGCTGCGCAAACGTCCTATCTGCGTCGTCACTATCGCAATCAGTGAGGAGGCACCCGGTTTCGACCTTGATTATCTAGAAGATGAAGCTGGCGAGGTAGCCGACTTTTATCTGATGAAGACAGGTGACCTGACCCGCGAGTTCATGACCGGGATGCCTGACAATACCCAGGCGTATGGCGGTGCCGCGAGGGCATACCCTATTGATTTTGCAGCGACAAGATCGGCTAGCCAGCTGCGCTACCCGATTCCCCCGGTTCAGCTGAAGAAGGCGACCGCTGCGCTGATAAGTGATCTTTGGGCGTATGCGAATGCCGCCGGCTTGATCGCTAAGCCATCCGCTCACCTCAAGCCCGAGCTGGTTGCCGTCGAGGCCATTTATGACGGAGCCGTGGCCGTGCTCAAGCGCGCCAATGGTGAGCGAGTCGCGCTCCGCGCCGAGGCTGCGTTCCCTGGCATTCCTCTCGATCGGGTTATTTCCAAGGGTCAAAAACTCGAAGGCGTTTATGACCCAGAGAACAAGGCGTTCGCATTTGCGAGCCAGAACCCGTCGGTGGATGACATTGTGCGCCACTACGGTTTCGGCACTGTGACCCTGGGTCTGATTCGATACACGGATCGCAAGACCGCCAAGGTGGCCATTCACCCGAACGTCGAGTTTGAAGTCGCCAAGAAAGAGATCACCGGAAACGAGCGCGACGTCATCTCTGACTATCTAAAAGTCGGCCAGGTGTATGCGTTCCGCATCTATCGCGACCCGCAGGGCCACGTGCGCCTGCGTTGCGATGACATCGACGATGACGAGCCGGTGGCACCAGCCCTATCCCTGTTGCCAGGTAGCGGCCCGTGGCTCGAAGAGGGTCTAGGCATCGTTGCCGATGAAGAACCTCAAGAGGTCGAGGATGTTGTTGTCTCTGAGCTCGACCTGCCGACCACTCAGGACTTCGAGCTGGCCGTAAAGGCAGCTGTCGACAAGGCGATGGCCGAGCTAGCTGCATCCACCCCTGCGGCCGAGCGCGGCAAGGCCGAGACCCGCCTGATGAGCGAAAACCAGTTCTTCGTGAACGCGATGCGAGGTCAGGTCTTGGCGGCTAACGCACAGGCACAGCGCGCCAAAGAAGAGGCGGATGCGATCGCGAACGAGCGCAACTCGCTCGCCCGCGAGAACCAGAACCTGCGTGAATCAAACCGCACTCTCGGCGCTGAGGTCAGCGAGCTTCGCAAGGCGAAGCGATCGGCAGCAAACCGCAGCGACCGCAACCCGTGGGATTCGCGCGGCCAGTTTGAAACGGCTGAGGAATGGCTCAAGGAGGAGGTGCGTCGAGCCTGGATCGACACCTTCAAACCGGCAGACCGCAAGGCATACAACCTTGACCTTTCGAACTGGAGTTTCGGTTCGCACTTCTTCGAAGAGTTCACCGAAGCCAACTTTGACGACACCAAGGTTCGCAAGATCATCCGAACTGTTGTTGAACTGGTGTCGACCCGCAACTCAGTCCCTGGCGGAACCGAATCGCACCCGCTCACAGACAACTTCCGTGGTCAGATCCGTCGTGAAGGTGGAGCAGCCGCCGGTGGCGCGTGCCGCATGTATGTCGAAGAGAACACGCCTCAGGCGATGCGTTTGCACTACTGGAAGCTCGACAAGGGCGGCTTCGAGCTGAACGGTATCGAGATCCACGACACTTTCAAGATGCGCTAGTTCTTAGGGAACTGATAATCCACCCCCAGTGGCCCCACCCGATAGTGAGAGCAATTTTCGTGCTCCCAAATCTCGAAAGGTCTAACTATGAACGCTTCGACTCAAGAAAACGAATTCGTCCAAGCATGGATTGATTACTACGCCGAAAGGGGAATCTTCGCGATAGAGAATCCTCGCCGATCGGCCTACATCGGCTATGAAGCGCAAATCTACATGGGTGATTTATGCGATTACTAAGCGTGAATCAGGGTTTTGCAGCGCAGACCGTAATAAATGTCGGACCACGGCGTTAGTGTCTTTCGTGTGGGGGACGGATGGGCCGAGGGGCTTTACCCCTTTCTTCCCCGGAGCCCATCCACTCACCACAGCCCCACGGCAATCAAACCGTGCAAATAACTAAATAGCTCCAGAGGTGAGGGCACTCCTATTGGCCCCACCGCCGCAAACCAGCGGGCAACCTTTGCTTCCCATCACAAGGTGCACATGTAGGTGAAAAAGAGACGATCTACGGTCATTTCCGGCCGCCGATAAAACGATGGGGGTCCAGCCCCCTTTATATGGGGGCTTTTTTCGTCCCCGGGAAGTTGGTTCCATGGGTTTCATCAACGTCAACGACGAACTCGAACGCGGCCAGAGCCAGGTGCCTTGGCAAACATCAGGAAACTTTCGTTTCAGAGTCTTTTTTGAGAAGGACAACCTTTTTGCAGCTGCCGCAGTCAAGCGCTTGGACCGGGAAAACACCGACAGCATGAGTATCGTGAGCAAGGCTGCAGTCACCCAGTGGCGCATCAACGCGAAGCTAGCTCTTGAGCTCAACGAGAGAGGCATCCACGCTCGCATCGGAGATTCGTGCAGTTGCGGTTTTCGCCTTGAGGTCGAACGCATACGTGGCAAGAAACCAGTCAGCCGAATCGAGTTTGAGAAGTTGCTTTTCTCGCTTCCGGGTCACCTGAACACCAAAACTCTGGCGCCGTGTGACCTCGACATAGTCCGTGGGTTCATCGAATGGCCACAACGTTCCTTCTGGATCCAGCCAGCTGGAGAGTTGGTCGACACCCGCTGGCACTGCCTAATCTGCGGTGACTTCGCACCCGCTCGGGCTGGGGATGACGACCAGTTCATCTGGAATTCCCATGTGCTGACCGCCAAGCACCAAAAAGCCGTGGCAAAAGGGCTCATACCGACCGTTTGGAGCGAAGACCAGCTAAATCAGCTCGCCAAATGGCGAGCAAAACGAAGCAGCAACTAAAGAATCACCTAACCGCATCCTCGCAATCGAAAGGATCCACATGCCTACATGGCCAACCCCAGAACTACTCGAGAAGCAGAAGAACCTGGTGCGAGACCTGCTGCTACTCGAATACGAGCTGCGGGAGTACCGCAAGCTCATCGAACAGCCGATCGACATTGACCACCGAGATAACCCTGCTGTGTCACGTTGGCCGAAGCAGCTGGAGTGGGTCGAAACCGCAATCGAGAACGTGACCCGCAGTTCGGAAGAGGTGCATGAAGAATTCTTGGCGGCGACCCGTCACCGCGCCTTCTGGAACTTCAAGCGCCACAGCAACGACCGCTCCCAAGAGATCAAGTACACGTTTGATCCGAATTATCTGCAGCCGGATGAGTCGGAGTCGGACCCGGGCCACGCGACGAGCTAAGCCAGCATGTCGTCCTTTACCCACCCGCACCATGAAGCCAGCAGCACCCATCAAAACAACCCAAACGAAAGAAGCAAATAGATGACCAAGAAGCACTACGACACCGCAAGCGCATCAATTCAGAACCAGATCGTCTTCGCCCAGAAGGCAATCGCTGCCGCAAACGCCAAGCTCGAGAACGCACTGCTCACCCAGGCCGAAATCAACGCACTCAACAACCGCATCGAACTGCTCGGCGAGCGCCTCGAGCGCCTGAGCGACATCTTCGACGCGCTGGCGACCAAGTACATTGCGTCGGTGAAGCGTGAGGCCGAGGCCGCATACGGGCGCGCCGCATAGGCAGCTGACGCACCGCAAACCCGCCAAACGAAAACCCCACAACCAAAACAAGGCAACCCAAAACACCCAAGGAGCAATTTGAACAAAACCATGCGCATCAACAACAACGCGTCCGCGATTGCGGCCGCACCGCTCAGCCTCGAAGAGAAGATGTGGTGGCACATCGCCCTCATGGCGGGCGTCCCGAAGTCGATGCACCCGGTGCTGTGTCTCGCAATCTACTTTTTCGACATGGGCGTCAGCTCGCATAAAACCCTGCCGCTGCCGAAGGGCAGCACCTACTACGGTCGACGTGAGGCGACTCTGCTCGAGATCATCGAGGGGCACCAGCTTGAGCCATACCTGAAGATGTTCGCTGATTACCTGCCGAGCAGCCCGCTCGAAGTGCCGCTCAACAACTCGTAGCGGACGCGAGTTTCGGTAGTCTAAAGGGACACAACCAAGGCCGATGCCGGCAAACCTAGGGGATCAAAATGAAGAAGTTTTCTCACTTTCTTGAGGTATTTATCTTCGGAGCACGTTGGCTCCTCGCCCCGCTTTACATCGGTCTGGTTGGCGCTCTCGCCCTACTCGTGTTCCGCTACGTGAAGGAATTCATCACGCTCGCCGTCCACATCAACGAGGCAGACAACCACGTCTTCACCCTCGACCTACTCGGGCTGCTCGATCTCGTCCTCCTTGGCAACCTGATCCTCATCGTTCTATTTGCCGGGTATGAGAACTTCGTCTCAAAGATCGAGGTCGCACACACGTCGGTGGACCGCCCTCACTGGATGGGCACCATCGACTTCTCGGGCCTAAAGATCAAACTCATCGGTTCGCTCGTTGCCCTATCGGTAATCGAACTTCTCAAGGACTTCATCGAGCTGAGCACTACCGGCCACGAAGAAGTCGGCCAGGGCGTCATCTGGCGCATCATCATCCACCTGACCTTCGTCGTCTCGGGCGTGCTGTTCAGCGTCATGGACTGGGTGGCCGACAACCGACTCATCCAAGAGCACAAGGCAAAGCTGCCTCTGCACGGCCAGGGTGACTAGGCGCTAGCCGCATCCATGTCACTCGATTACTTCGACGCGCGCGAACCGGATTCGAACGCACCTCACAACGAGACCAAGGTCGAGCACGCCGTCCACGCTTGGGAACGCTGGTCGACGATTCCGCTCGCGATTCTGGCCTTCATTTATCTAGGCCTGTATGCGTTCGAGGTGCTAGCCGACATGAACCCAGCCGTCCTCTTCGACCTGATTCTTGTCAGCGACATCATCTGGGGCATCTTTATCGTCGACTTTGCCGTGCGATTCTTCATATCGCACCAAAAGCTGCGCTTTCTCAAGCGCAACCTGGTCGAGCTGGTCTCGCTGATTTTGCCGTTCTTTAGGGCGTTCAGAATGTTCCGCGTGATCGTCGCTATCGGTTTCTTGACCCGCGTAGCGCAAAGCCTTCAGGGCCGCATCAACATATACCTAGGCCTGATTCTGCCGCTGCTGGTCTTCACGTGTTCGCTCGGCGTCTATGAGGCCGAGCACACCGCCCCGGGCGCGAACATCACAAACTTTGGCGATGCCGTTTGGTGGGCATTCGTGACAATCACAACCATCGGCTACGGCGACTATTACCCAATCACCTTTGAAGGACGCGCAATCGCGGTGCTCCTGATGCTCTCGGGCCTAGCGCTGGTTTCGCTCATCACGATCTCACTAGGTTCGTGGTTCTTGAGCCGCCTCGAACTCGATCTAAACCTCAAGTCGCGCGGCAAGAAGAAGTAGCGCGGGCCAGCGCCAAAGGCGCTGCGCTTGCGGCAGCGCGTACGCACCTTTACAGGTTAGGCAACACGACGCTGGTGGTCGCCTCGTTGGTCCACTTGCCGGTGTTGCTGTTGTAACCCGAAACGATGATCTGATAGCCGTAGCCCGGGTTCAGATTCGGAATCGTGAACTGGCGATCCTGCGGATACGCACCAATCGATGTGTATGAGGTCTGGTAGCGAGCAACCACCGACCAGACGGTAACGTCGGTCGATTCCGCTGGCACATCCCAAGCAACCGTCACGCTGGTCGGCGTTACGTCAATCACACGAAGGTTGGTCGGCGCCGGCAGCTTGACCGGCGGTGCAGGCTGGTTTCCGTTGCTGCGCACTGTGGTCAATGTTTCGACCGTCCAGTCGCCTGTGATCAGCAGCGCACTCACACGCACGTTGTAGCGAAGGCCTGGGCTCACCGAACCGGAATTGAATCGGATGTGATTGCGCGCTCCCCCGATTTCGGTGTAACCACCGGACTGGAACGAAGTGTTGTATTCGATCGAGACCGAGTAGCGTTCGGCGTTCGGAAGCTCATCCCAAGCAACTTCGATGGTGTCATCGACGGCGGTTGCAACCACGCCGGTCGGACCCGGCAGGTAGTTCTGCCAGTGCGGGGTGGTTCCGAGCGTGTGGATGTTGACGCAGGCCTTGGCCGATTCGCGCGGGCTCAGGTAGTAGGCGCAGGCCACGTAGTCCCAGCCAGGTGACAGGTTGTCGAAGTGAACGCGGGTGTGGCTGGCGTCGGCACCCTTCGCGGTGAACGAGTCGTCGTAGCGCAGGTAGACCTGGAACAACTCGACCCCAGGAGTCGGGGTGAAGGTGATGTCGACCGAATTCTCGGTCAAGTTTTCGTATGCGATATTCGCAGGAGCCGGAGCCAGCGACGAGTTCGGCTGCTCAGCCTCGGACGGATCTGGGTACACGACCTCTGGGCTGCCGCCGTTGTTCGGGTCGGCAACTATCTCATAGCCCGAAGGGCCCTTAGCAGCGGTCTGAACCGAGCTGTTAGCCATCGCGTCAGCGCTTGGAGTGGCAGGCACCGAGCTGGTGTTTAGCGAGGCGCGCGAGACGATGATCTTGCCGGCTGGGGTGACCGGAGTCCAACGCAGTTTTCCGCTGGTGGTCTTCAGGCACTTGAGGTTCGTGGTCGAAACCTTGGCTTTAGCGTTGATCTTGGCGCAGGTCACGCCGGCACGTGGCTTTGGCGTTGCGGCAGCCGCTGGGCTGGTTGCCGCAGCGAAGCTTGCAACAACAAGGCCGGCCGCCATTACGGCGGCGAGTTGCTTCTTGATTGCTGCGATCATGGTCCCTCCGCTTCAAGGCTATTGCCTGTTAGTCGGCAAAACCACCGTTGTTTAGAACGCGCTCAATCAGAGCAACCACCTCGCGAGCGGTTGGGTCGGCCATGCTCAACGCATAGTTTGGTGATTCGTCGTCATTAGGCTCGTCGAAACCGGCCTCAAGAATCGCCTCGCGCTGTTGGTCGGTGAGCGCTGGATTGTTGAACTCATCACTCGAAAACTCGATTGCCCAGTTGTTTTCGTCAAGGCGCAGCACCTGGCAATAGGCGATTACGTCATCGTTCCAAGGCTGGTCTTGCCACTGCCCGAAATCGAAATCGAGGACCCAGCCCTCTTCGTGCTCGAGTGCGAGCAGCTGGTCTGCCAAACCATTCAGACGGATGCCTTCAGCGACCTCACCGTTCTCGTCGCGGACGCGGTTTGCCTCGATGAACGCCATAGCTTGCTCTTCAGAAATCTTGATCAGGTTGCCTTCGCCCATGAACCACAGCTCAGAAACCGCGCGGGTGTCGACCCACTTGTTCAGGTCAGGGCGCCAAACGTTTTCTGAGACGAACAGTTCGTTTTCATCGAATTCACCGCGAAAGACCTCTTCGATGGCTGGTGAGCCTTCAGAAACAGGTGAACTGGCTGAAGATAGCGAGTTATCAAAACCCTCACGACCGAAATAGCGAACCGTCAACGTGACCTCCTGAACTCGGAACTTCCGACAGGTCTATGTTGGGGGTGGGGTCCGACATTTATTGCGAATCCGCAACCGCGTTTTGAGGCGGGATGACGTGGGGCGGGCAGGATGACGTGGGCCGGGCGGACTTCTGAGGCGTGACGCCCCTCAGTGACGGTTACTTAGCGGCGGCGAACGAACGCTTGACCGGATACTGAAGATAGTCGGCGGCGAAAGCCAGTTGCGGGCTGCGCCAGGCAAAGTCGCGAGCCACCTGACCGAGTGCTGCCCAGAAAAACACGTTCAACAGATCGACCGCGATGTGAGTGACGGTGTCGCCCGGGTAGGCCTTGCCGATCATTCTGCGCAGAATGGTCGGCACCTCACTCAAGCCGAATCGGTGCAGCGCGGCTCGTACCTGAAATTCAAGCTCGCGAGCCCGTCGCGGGGTCCAGATCATGTTGCCGCCGGAGCCATCGCCGAACTGACCGTGGGCGTCAGACGGCAGGTGCAGCAGCTGGTGAGCGATGATGCCGTGACGAACGTGAGCCTGATCGAGTTGGTCGAACAGTTCGGCGAAGGCCGAGACCTCATACCCCGCCTTGCGCAGGTCGAGCACGTCCGGGTAATACGCGAGCTTATAAAAAGGTATGTGCTGTGAGCTCTGACCGGTCGGGCGAACGGCCTCGAGTGTGGCGGCAGTCCATGCCGCAACCGCCTCGTCGTCTTCGAGGCTAGGGCCGTCGTCGTGGTTTCTCATCAGGCTTCAAAAATACCAACTGCGAGGCCCGAAACCGAGGCCGAAAGTTCGTTACCCTTGAGACTATGTCGACCAAGAAGACCATCAAGCCAGTCCCAGACCAGCCGAAGAAGAAGCGCAAGTTCGGTTTCGCCGATGTCGTGATTATCGTTTCGGTGCTCTGCCTCGCGTTCGTCGGCGGCACCTGGTGGTACGGCACCAACGTCGCCCCTCAAGAGGGCAAGAAGAAGGACGTTGCGGCCTGCATCGCCTTCAACGAAGGTCTCGGCAAGGCTCACGCGGCGTTCACCGCGAACAACAACAAGGGTTACATCGACGAGTTCTTCAAGGGCAACGACGCCGCCATGAAGGCGGCTGACCCAAACGGCAGCCTCAACGAGTTGCTGATTCAGGTCGGCATGCAGCGTCTGTCAATCAACTACGACATGGATGCGCTAACGCTCATGAACTACCTCGAACCACTCGCCCAGCGCGTGCAGGGCGAGGCCTACTGCGCCACGATCCTTGATGTGAAGATTTCGGGTCAGACCCCGGCTCCGAGCGCGACTCCTACGCCGTAATTTCGAGCGACCGACCGTCACTTGCCGCGCAAGCGAGCGGCTATCTGTTCAACCAGTTGCGTCGGCGGGGTAGCGATATCGAACACCGCTCCGTTTTCGTCGGCACCCAGTTGTTCGAGTGTTGCCAGCTGCGAGTCGAGCAACGATGCTGGCATAAAGTGATTGGTGCGCGAGCGCATCCTCTGTTCTAACAATTCGCGACTGCCAGCAAGGTGCACAAAGAAGGTGCCTTGGGCTGCAGCAGAAATTCGGTCGCGATAGGCGACCTTCAGCGCCGAGCAGGCGACGATCGTCTCGCCCTTCGCCAATTCGGCTCCGACCAGGTCGAGCCAAGGCCAACGATCAGAGTCATTGAGGGGGATGCCCGCCGCCATCTTGCTTTTATTGGCAGGTGGGTGCAGGTCATCCCCGTCAACGAATCTTGCATCAAGGGCAGCAGCCAGCTGTTGGCCGACAGTGCTCTTTCCGCAGCCAGAGACGCCCATCACAACGATCCGCATGTTCATGATTTTGCCTCTGGAGTCTTTCTTTGTCGATTTACCAGTCGTGCATGGTGCCATCAACCTTTAGGCGGTTGACTGGCAGGTATGCCGGCTCGTACTCAAACTGTGAAGCCAACTTCTCGTCGTAGCTAACACCGAGACCTGGGCTGGTGCCCGGACGGATGAGACCGTCTGAGAAGGTGTATTCGGGCTGGAACACATCCAGGGTGTCTGGCGAGTGCTGCATGTATTCGCTGATGCCGTAGTTGTGAATTGCCATTCCTAGGTGCAACGAAGCCGCGTGACCGATTGGCGAGACGTCGGTGGGGCCATGCACGCCCGACTTGATCTGGTAGACCGCCGCATAATCGAAGATCTTCTTCAGCGGAGTGATGCCGCCACCGTGGCTGACCGGGCTGCGAACATAGTCGATGAGCTGCTCTTCGAACAGGTCCTTGTAGTCATAGATGGTGTTGAAGATTTCGCCAACCGCCAACGGGGTCGTGGTGTGCTGGCGAATCAGACGGAACGCGTCGGTGTTCTCGGCAGGGGTTAGGTCTTCGAGCCAGAACAGGTCGTATGGCTCGAGATCCTTGCCTAGACGAGCGGCCTGGATCGGGGTTAGGCGGTGGTGGCCGTCGTGCAGCAGCGGCAGGTCTGGGCCGAACTCGTTGCGCACTGCCTCAAACACCGAAGGTATGTAGTTGAGGTAGGCGCGGGTGTCCCACTCCTCCTCAACCGGAACCTGCGAACGGCGAGCTGGCTCATAGTCGTAGCGGGCCGATGAAGCACCCTTGCCCGAGCCGGCACCGGCCGATGCGTTGGCCGATGCGGCAACACCGTAGACCGAGTTGAGACCCGGAATCGCGGTCTGCACGCGAATCGCACGGTATCCCTTGGCCTGGTGCTCACGAATGCTGTCGAAGATCTCGTGCACGTCGCGACCGGATGCGTGACCGTAAGCCAGGCAGCCCTCGCGGCTTGCGCCACCGAGCAGCTGGTAAAGCGGCATGTTTGCAGCTTTGGCCTTGATGTCCCACAGTGCCATATCGATTGCTGCGATTGCGGTCATCGTGATTGGGCCACGACGCCAGTACGAACCGCGATAGAAGTACTGCCAGGTGTCTTCGATGTTGTGCGCGTCGCGACCGATCAACATCGGTGCGAGGTGATCACGAAGGTATGAGGCGACGGCGAGCTCGCGTCCGTTCACGGTGGCGTCACCGTAACCGACTAGACCGCTCTCGGTAGTGACCTTGAGTGTGACGAAGTTGCGCCCCGGTGAGTGAACGAAGACTTCGGCCTTTGCGATTTTCATCTTTCTGCTTTCTTGACTCGGTGGTTCTTTGTTTGCCTTGTTTGGCTAGTTCTTTGGCTTGCGGTTGCCGAGAGTGGTCCAACGCGCTTTGAGTAGGTGCGCGGCAGCCTTAGGCTGACGATCGCGAGTGAAGACACCCTTCTTGTTGCCGAGAACACGGAAGATGCCCGGCTTGGTCTGGAAGTCAGCGAAGTTCCAAACGTGCTCGCCAACTACCGACGGGAACTTGTCAAAGACGCTGTGGTTCACGTCTAGGTAGGCCGACTGGTATTCCTCGCTCCATGGCAGGTTGTGAATCGAGTGCGCACCGGCGAGGGTGTCAGCACCGTACTCGGTGATGATGAACGGCACCTGGTACTTCTCGGTCCAACCGGTGAGCTCGCGCTCAAAGTGCAGACGTGCGCTGGCGAGGTCAGAGTGATCCTCATACCAACCCCAGTAGCGGTTGAGGCAGATCACATCGGCCAACGGGGCCACGAGGCACTTGCTGAATGGCTCGGTCATCACGTTGATGTAGGTGTGTGGGCGAGTCGGGTCAAGCTCGCGAACCAGGTCGAAAGCCGGCTTGAAGAAGTCGACCGCCTCTGGAATGCCGGTCTCTGACTCGTTGGTGATTGACCAGAGCACAACCGATGGGTGGTTCTTGTCACGCTGGATGAGCTCGCGCACGGCCTGAAGCAGGGCCGCCTGGGTCTTGTCATTCGCGGTTTCAGGGCCGAAGGTTGGCAACTTTGGGCCACCAAACATCGAGGTGAAACTCTGGTTCAAACCAACCGCTGCGGTCTCGTCGATGATGACGATGCCGTGCTTGTCGGCGTAGTCCATGACCTCTTCTGCGTATGGGTAGTGCGAGGTGCGGAACGAGTTTGCGCCAACCCACTTGAGCAGTTCAAAGTCGTTGACCAAGAATGCGTTGTCGTGGCCCTTGCCCTTGACCACGTGGTCTTCGTGCATGCCGAAACCGGTGAAATAGAACGGCTCGTTATTGATCAAAAACTGGGTGCCCTCGACGCGCACGGTTCGCACGCCAACCTTGAGGCTGTAGCTGTCGACCAACTGACCGGCGACAGAGGTTTCGACGATTAGGTCATACAGGTATGCCTTGCCCGGCTGCCACAGCTTCACGTTCGGAACCACTAGTTCGGCGCTCACGCCCTCGGCGGTTGCGACCTGCTTGCCCTCTGCATCGACCAACTTGGTGACCACGGTTGCAGCCGAGTCGCCGGCGATGACTGCGGTGTAGTTGACGCGTCCGGTCGAGCCTTCGAAGTCGGTGACAACGGTGATGTCTTCGAGGTGGGTGGCCGGGCGTGAGAACAACCAAACCGAACGAGCAAGACCCGCGTAGTTGTAGAAGTCGTGAAGGTAGGTCTGCTGCTTGCGACCGGCCTCGGTGGTGACCACGCGACCAGGCGGAATGGTCTCGTTGGTGAGCACGTTGTTGACTGCAATGGTCAAGGTAATTTCTTCCCCGGAAGAAACGTGATCGGTGATGTCTGCGCTGAACGGCATGTAGCCACCTACGTGACGCACTACTTCTTTTCCATTTACAAAGACGACGCCTTCGTGAGTGGCGCTGTCTGCTCGCACCAAGATTCGCTCGCCATTCCAGCCACGTGGTATGCGCACCTGGCGCTGGTACCAAACCCAACCAACGTGCTCGCGAATTGCCACATCGGTGAAAAGCTCGTTATAGCTGGCCGGCACAGCAGCCTGAAGCTCGGTGTTTAGTGGCTTGGCTGCCCAGTTTTGGTTGAAGCCTTCATCTTTGAAGTCGACCTTGAACTGCCAAAGGCCATCAAGGTTCAGCAGCTCGCGGGTTGCGCTTGCCTGTGGTTTCAACATATTTCTTCCTTTCGAGAAGTCTGATTTTGAACTCTGGTCATAAATTCGGCATTTGCCGAAAGCTCGGTGTCGATCACGGCGACAAGGTCGCGCACGAGTTGATCGCTGTTTGAAACGTGGATGTTTGCCTGGGCGCTTTGAACAATCTGAAGAATGCGCTCGGCCTGGCTGTCTTCGACTCGGCCGTCTTGCTCGATCACGAATTGAACCCACGATGCAATCGCCACGGCGCATCCGTGTGCATCGCGACCGGCGACCAACTCGGCTTTTGCAGTTGGGGCAACGCGCACACGCAACTTGGTGCTGCCGTCGATGGCAATCTGAGCAAGGCGGTGAGCGATCTTGCCGTTGCTGAATCGGGAAAGGAGAGCAGATTGGTAGGTAGCCAAATCAAGGTCTTTAGCTGGCAAGTGGTTCACCGCCTCGGCCCAGAAATCTTTGACCCAGCCAAAGCAGATTGGGTCGGCAATGGCCTCGGCCACGGTTTGGTGGCCACGAAGTGCGCCAGCATAGGCAAGCA
>ERZ650311.317-NODE-317-length-31626-cov-5.116689_pt1 | contig 31626 bp, 24 predicted proteins | sample MGYA00376247_ERZ650311 | MGnify/ENA primary metagenome ERZ650311 (study PRJEB26733, sample SAMN07839324) | wastewater metagenome | biome: small river; feature: stream; material: water | place: USA: North Carolina | collected 2016-07-28 ...
GTGCGTAGGCGATTACGAGCGGTGGTGAAGCAAGATAGTTCATCTTGATGTCAGGGCTGATGCGACCTTCAAAGTTTCGGTTTCCTGACAACACTGCAGTGACCGCGAGGTCATTTGCATTGATGGCTTCCGAAATTTCTTCGTCCAACGGACCCGAGTTTCCGATACAGGTGGCACATCCGTAGCCAACCAAGTTGAAGCCAAGCGCGTCGAGATCGCTAGTTAGTCCAGCCTTGTTGTAGTACTCGGTGACAACCTTCGATCCGGGTGCGAGCGAGGTCTTCACCCAAGGCTTAGCTTTTAGGCCCTTAGCTACAGCCTTGCGTGCTACTAGACCTGCGGCGAGCATTACTGATGGGTTCGAAGTGTTGGTGCAAGAGGTAATCGAAGCGATTGCAACGTGACCGTTGTCGATTTCGAAGTCGCGGCCTGAAACTGCAACCGGCTTTGAGCTAGTCGCTGAGTAGGTTGGGAGAACTGACTCAAAGGCTTGCTTTGACTCGCTGAGAACGATTCGGTCTTGCGGGCGCTTAGGGCCAGCGATTGACGGAACAACGGTAGCCAGGTCTAGCTCAAGGTATTCGCTGAAGCGAGGCTCGACACTCGGGTCATGCCATAGTCCTTGGGCCTTGGTATAGGCCTCGACTAGATCGATTTGCTCTTGTGAACGACCGGTGATGCGCAGATAATCAAGCGTCACTTCATCAATTGGGAACATTGCCGCTGTTGAACCAAATTCTGGGCTCATGTTTCCGATGGTTGCACGGTTTGCTAGTGGAACTGACGAAACGCCAGCGCCATAGAACTCAACAAACTTGCCGACGACACCGTGCTTGCGAAGCATTTCAGTGATGGTCAAAACGACATCGGTTGCAGTCACGCCGGTGCCGATTTTTCCGGTCAATTTGAATCCGACGACCTTAGGAATAAGCATCGACACTGGCTGACCCAGCATTGCCGCCTCTGCTTCAATGCCGCCAACTCCCCAACCAAGCACGCCCAGGCCGTTGACCATTGTTGTGTGCGAGTCGGTGCCTACGCAGCTGTCTGGATAAGCCTGAAGCTCACCGTCAACCTCGCGGGCCATAATGGTGCGCGCTAGGTATTCAATGTTTACCTGGTGCACGATTCCGGTGCCCGGCGGAACAACTTTGAAATCATCGAACGCTGTTTGACCCCAGCGAAGGAATTGGTAGCGCTCACCGTTGCGCGCATATTCAAACTCAACGTTGCGCTCAAACGCATCGGGCGAACCAGCCACATCAATCTGCACCGAGTGGTCGATCACGAGCTCTGCTGGTGCCAATGGGTTAATGCGCTTTGGGTCTCCGCCGAGTTCTGCAACAGCTTCGCGCATAGTCGCTAGGTCTACGACACAAGGCACTCCGGTGAAGTCCTGCATGATTACACGAGCCGGCGTGAACTGAATCTCAACGTCAGGCTCGTCGGCTGGGTTCCAGTTGACCAATGCGTTGATGTGATCTGAAGTGATGTTGGCGCCATCTTCGGTGCGCAGCAAGTTCTCGAGCAGAACCTTGAGGCTGTAAGGAAGGGTTTTTGAATCAACTGAGTTCAATCGAAAGATTTTGTAGCTCTTTGAGCCAACGTTAAGAATGTCGGCCGAACCGAAACTATTTACTTTGGACATAGGAGTCCCTCCTTAAATTGCGACATTGCGCTTTAAAACTATCAGTTGTTTTTGGTGGTAACCACTCGTCTAACCATTAGCCACGTCAACCATATGGTCATTGCATACAGCGGAAGCCCCATGACTAAACGAGCAACTCCCAAGGCCTCGATCTGAGAGCTGAAATAAAGCGGCAACTGAACCAGCAAACGCAAGGCGAACATCGCGACCCAAAGCAGTGTAGCGAAGGTGAAAAGCCTCACTTTCGCTGGGGTTTTTCTCCAGAGGCTGATGTGGCCAGTCAATGCGCCGACTAGAAGCCCGATAATTGGCCACCGGATGAGAACTGAAATAAGCAAAACGGTCGCGTACGCAGCGTTCGTGAAGAATCCAGGGACGAAATAATCAGCCGCTGCCCCACCGTCTCGCAAGACCATGAACGCAGTGATGGCTACTCCGACCGCCCCCGCCAACGCCTGGGTGGCTGATTTTCTGGCAAACAGTCGATATGAGATGAAGGCCAAAGCTGTGACACTGGCTGCAACCGCCGAGACAATTGAATTCTTCGAAAAGGCCCAGAGCACTAAAAACACAAATCCTGGGGCAATAGATTCCACGATTCCGAGCGAGCCACCCATTCCGCTGATGAGTGACTTTGCGCTGAAGCTGACCCTGTCTGTGTCAGAACTTATTGCTAGCCCTAATCGCTTTGCGGCTCCTTCGCGCTGATTTGTCACTAAAAAGCCCCCGGAGGCAGAACTGCTCCGCCAGGAACGCTAAGCGGCAACAAGTCTTTTGGCGGAAGCGGGGTCTCACCGCGATTGACCACAACGTGTCTGAAAATCGCCTCGATTTCACCTGCTGCAATCGGATCGTTCAGGGCTGCACCTGAAATGACTCCACGCAAAAACCATCGTGGGCCGTCAACGCCTACAAACCTCGCAAGCTTGTGGCCTACAGTGCGCCCGGCGTCGTCAGTGATCGGCTGCCTTGATGCAATTTCGTGCCCCAGGGTGCCGATGCCTTCTTTGACCTCAGCGCCCTGCTGCGACAGCGCTTGAGCAATTTGAGCGCGAATTTCGTGCCACAACCCCTCGTGTCGCGGCGCAGCAAAAGCTTGCAGTTGTAATGATGACTCACCGGCATCGATAGTTATTGCAACTATTCGCTTGGTGTTCTCTTCAACTTCGAGTCGAAGCTGCAGGCTTTCAGAAGCGGGAATCCGCAATGATCCAAAGTCGATATATTGGCCCGCTGTTATTACCTCTGAAACGTCAAATGGCCCGGCCTGTGGGCGATCAACCGGCGCCGATTTAGTTGTGCCATAAATGTTTTCATTCATGACTATTTGACTCCAGTTGATCCGTGCCCCGAGTCACCGCGGTCAGAGCCAGGCAGAGTCGAAACAGCGATGAACTCTGCTGTCTCGAATTTTTGGAAAACAATTTGGGCGATGCGATCGCCCGCTTGAAAACTCCAGTCTTCCGCAGAGGTGTTTAGCAGATTTACTTTGATCTCGCCACGGTATCCAGCGTCAACTGTTCCAGGTGCGTTCACGATCGTAATTCCATGCTTAGCGGCAAGGCCCGATCGTGGGTGCACAAGCCCCACGAATCCAAAGGGAATTGCGATTGAAACCCCAGTGGACACCAGCATTCGCTGGCCAGATTTAATTGTTCCAGCCTCAGCTGCACGCAGGTCCGCGCCGGCGTCTCCTGGTTGCGCATAACTAGGCATCAGCGCCTCATCGGCCACGATAAGAATTGGTAGTTTTTCAGTCACGCCATGAGCGTAATCTAGAAACATGACCGCACTAAGCACATCTCAAGCAGTTTTTAAAGAGCGTCTATTGCCCAAAATTCCGGGACTCTTGCCATTCGTTCTCTTGATACCTGCAATTTGGCTTGTAATGTTGCCGTTTTCAAGTTCAGCAACTGCGCTGACAGTCGCTTTAGTCACGTTTTTGGTGGCCACCACACTGCGCCTTATCGCAACCAAATCCACGATTGTTCGCGATGGAAAAGTTGAATTAGGCGCCAATGTGATTTCTATTGATGCAATCGAGTCGATTGAGCTGCTCGATAAATATGCAATTAGAAGCGCACTAGGCCCTGAATCAGATGCGAGAGCCCTTTTGTTTTTTGCGTCTTCGGCTAACTTCGCTTTGAAGGTGATGCTAAAAGAAAATCAGGCCTATCCGTATGTACTAATTTCTACGAATAAGCCTGATCAGCTAAAACTAAGTCTCGGTTTCTAGGCCGCGCACTCCAGGCAGACTTTTCCGTACTTGCCTTTTTTGCTTGAAAGCAGTGAGTGGTGCTTAACGATGAAGCATTCGCTGCAGGTGAATTCATCTTCTTGAGGTGGCAAAACCACAACGTCTAAATCTTCGGCGATTACCTCAGGGATAGAGAACCCCTCGGCCGAGTCAGACTCGTCAATGTCAACTGAGCCAGTTAGCTTGTCAGGAATGCGTTCCTTGATCGCCTCAATTGACTCGTTTTCGTCGTCATTTTTGCGGGGCGCGTCGTAATCGGTAGCCATTTACGTCCCTTTCGGTTCTGCTTTGCGTGCATAGTGTGCAATAAAAAGAATTCAAAAGCAAACAAGCAACGCCATACTAGTGAAAAATTTTTTAATCAAACTCGAATCACCGAGCTTCTTGCCCGCTGTTTTAGCCAACTCCTGCGAAGATTTTAGTAAGGAGGCTTGTATGGATGACATTCGCTTAGTCGAGGCTGGCGACGAGTATCTAGTCTTAGAGACTGCGACCGGTGAGCGATATCGCTTGCTGCTCGACGATCAGCTTAGGGCAGCCACGAAGCGCACGCTCGCCACAAAATCGGTGTCAGACACGATGAGCCCTCGAGAAATTCAAGAGCAAATTCGAGCCGGAGCTTCAGTTGCTCACCTTGCCAGCATCACCGGCTTGGCAAGCGAGCTAATCGAAAAGTTTGCGGCACCGGTGCTTGACGAAATCGCGTTCGTGGTTGCAAGTGCACAGTCGATTCGACTGTCGATAGCCGGATCAAGACCAAACACGACCGAGCATGTTGAGTTCGGCGAAGTTATTGCGGCTCGTTTGCGAGCCAGCGGTGCGTCTGATAGCCAGTGGCAAGCCATAAAGCTTGAAGGTTCTGCTTGGCGAGTGTCGGTGAATTTCAATCTAGGAACCGAATCTCATCTTGCCGCGTGGCTGTTTGAGCCAAAGAAGCTCACGCTTGCACCAGAGAACGACATGGCCATCAGGCTATCTACAGAAGAGATTTTGGCCACCCTGCCGCCTGCAAGCCTTCGTGTCTTGTCGACCGAAGAGCCTGTTGCAGAAGTTCCGGTTGCTGAAATCGTTGCCCAAATCGATCACCAATCGCTCGAATCTGAGTTAGATCACCAGTTAGAAGTTGAAACAAGCGCTACGACAGATTTGCTGGAGGCAATGAGACGCAAGCGCGAAAATCGCAAGGTTGAGCCAGAGCAACCTCAATCAAACAACGAGGTTGAATCGGCGACGCCATTGGTAGCCGCGGTGTCTGAAGAGATTGCAAATGCAGAGACAGAGATAATCGATCCAGAGACTGTCGATCGAGTACCAGCCAAGCCCGCGCAATCTGAACCAAAAAAGCAACGAGCTTCGATGCCAAGCTGGGATCAAATTGTTTTCGGGGCTAAGGCAGACGATTAGCCATCACGCTACTGGGCATATACTCCGAACTTCAGTAACGGAATCTTTGTCTCTTCGCTAGAAATCGAACCATGCTGCCCCACCATTTGCATTGATTTCGTTTTAGCAAATGCTCGGTGATAAAAGGCAACTTTTGTTTTGGCAACGATAAAGACGTCGGGCATCAATTTTCTGGCTTCATCTGAAACCACCGGACCATACCAGCCAGCATCGACCACCTCTTGCTTTCGGGCTATGTAGGCGCAGTCACTGAGCGCATTTTCGAGCAGTTTGACGTTCTTCTCGATGTTTGCCGAACTTATTGATTCGTCGAAATAAAGGAATGAAACGCGAGGGTCTCCCCCGGCGAAAATAAGGTCCGACAATTCAATTTCGTCGAGAAAGCGGTGTGCCTCGTGCCCCACATCGACGACTCCATGATCTGCTGTCAGCAGACAACCGACCTGGGCGGGCAGATCTTTTACAAAACTCCTGACGAGCGCGTCAAGCTCTTCAAGTTTGTTTAGCCAACTATGCGATTGAGAACCCTGTGAGTGGGCCAGCTGATCAAGTTCTGGAATGTATAGATAGACAACTTGCCGACCTGGTCGCTTCAATAGATTTGCGACTCGAACAAACCTCTCTTCAATTGACTTGGCCGCCAAGTAGCTCGCACCCGGCATAGTTGCCTGCGTGAAGCCGGAATTTTCATATTCGCCAGGGCCACAAAACACGAAATCAATGCCCTCATTCGCGGCTAGCTGTGAGACAGTCGGCTCAGTTTGTCGCTCAGGCTTGAAAGAGGTTGACCATCCGGTTAGAAGATTGACAGGCTGATTTAGAGCGCGGTCGAAAACCTGATAGCCAATTATTGGGTGCTTGCCTGCAGCATAGCCGGTGGCAAAAGACGTGATGCTTGCTGCTGTTGTTGAAGGAAAAGCGCATTCAATGGTCGAAGATTTGCCCAGTTGACTATTTAGAAACGGTGCGTGTCCGGGTTGAAATCTTATGTTCGATGCGCCTAGCCCATCAACCAAAATCACCACGGCCTTTTGCGCCTTCTTGAGCCCAATAGTGTTCTGCTTAGAACCGCCAACCGATGCATAAGCACTGACCAAAACCTCGGTAAGCCTCCCGAAGGTTTTCGGAGCGGAAGGTAGCATCGTATTCATCCCGAGTAGTCTGCCATAGACGCTCGAAGTGAGACCCCCAAGAGGACTATGAGCAAGCAAGAGTTTGATGCTGAACGCATTGTCGACATTGATTTGTCGCAAGAAATGCAGGACTCATTCTTAGAGTATTCGTACTCAGTTATCTACGCTCGAGCACTCCCTGATGCGCGCGACGGAATGAAGCCAGTTCATCGCCGCATTGTCTATCAAATGGGCGAAATGGGATTGCGCCCCGATCGCGGTCACGTTAAGTCGGCACGTGTCGTTGGCGATGTAATGGGAAAACTTCACCCCCACGGTGACAGCGCTATTTATGACGCGCTAGTGCGCATGGCTCAGCCTTTTTCTCTGAGAGTTCCACTAGTTGACGGTCATGGCAACTTCGGAAGCCTAGATGATGGCCCGGCAGCCTCTCGATATACCGAGGCCCGACTTTCGGCCGAGGCGCTTCTTATGAATGAGTCCTTAGACGAAGACGTAGTTGACTTCAAGCCCAACTATGACGCTCAGCTAACAGAGCCAGCAGTTCTGCCTGCAGCGTTTCCAAACCTGCTAGTCAACGGGGCTTCGGGCATTGCGGTTGGCATGGCGACCAATATGCCTCCGCACAATCTTCGCGAAATAGTTGCTGCTGCGATTTTCCTTCTGAACAACCCTTCAGCTACCACTGAAGACCTGATGAAGTTTGTTCCGGGCCCCGACCTGCCGAACGGTGGTTTGATTGTTGGCACTGAGGGCATTAAAGAGGCCTATGAAACAGGTCGTGGTGTTTTCAAGACCCGTGCAAAGGTCTCGGTTGAAACTGTTTCGCCACGAAAGCTCGGCCTGGTGGTGACTGAATTGCCTTATTTGGTTGGCCCAGAAAAAGTAATTGAAAAAATCAAAGATGGCGTCAACAGCAAGAAAATAACTGGCATCTCTGACGTCACTGATCTGACTGATAGAACCAATGGCCTGAAGCTCGTGATTGAACTCAAGACCGGCTTCGATCCGCAGGCAGTGCTTGAGCTGCTCTATCGGTTCACTCCTATGGAAGACTCTTTTGGAATCAACAATGTTGCTCTTGTTGATGGGCGCCCGCAAACACTTGGATTGCGTGATTTGTTAGGTGTCTACTTAGCTCATCGTATTCTTGTCACGCGCAGACGCAGCAAAAACCGCCTAGGAAAGCGAACCGCGCGACTTCACTTGGTTGATGGTCTCCTAAAGGCAATTCTAAATATCGACGAAGTCATTCAAGTTATTCGAAGCAGTGATGAAGTCGATGAGGCGCGAAGCAAGCTCAAGTCTGTTTTTGACTTGACTGACCTGCAGGCCGAATACATTCTCGAACTTCGACTTCGTCGACTCACTAAATTCTCGCGAGTTGAGCTTGACGCAGAGCGAGATCAGCTAAGGCAAGAAATTGCGGAGCTTGAGCACATTCTTGGCTCAGATCAGGTTCTGCGTGACTTAGTCGCTTCTGAATTAACTGATGTAGCTCAAAAATATGGCGATGATCGCAGAACACAAGTCCTCGCCGATGGCGAAATTGTTAGACCGGCCCCTGCGGCAAAGATCATCGCCGCTGGCGCTGAGCTATCTGACGAACCCTGCTTGGTGAGGCTCAGTGCCTCCAAGCACTTGGGCAGGCTTTCTCAAATGTCACAATTTGAAACTGGTCGTTTCACCCACGACGCGGTCTTGGCTGAAATTGAAACTTCGACCAGGTCTGATGTTGGATTCGTTACCTCAAAGGGTCGAATCATCCGTGTTCACGCTGGCGATATTCCAACCGCAGATTCTAATTTCACGACTGAATCGATCGGTGTTGAGTCTTTCCTTGGCCTGAGTTCACCTGAGCGAGTCTTGACTGTGATTCCCCTTGTCGAGACTTGTGAACTCGCTGTAGCTACTCGACACGGAATCGTGAAGCGTGTACTGCCTGATTATCCGGCGAAGGACGATTTCGAAATCATCGCACTCAAAGACGGAGACGAGCTTGTTGGTGCGAGTGTTTGCAACGACTCAAGTCGTTTGGTTTTCATCGCAAGCGACACGCAACTGCTTACTTTTGATGCTAGTCAGGTTCGCCCGCAAGGGCGAGCAGCTTCAGGCGTCGCGGGCATAAACCTCAACGAAGGCGCCGAAGTTATTTTCTTCGCCGCGATCGATGCTGCAGCCGCAGCTGATGCTTTTGTTATGACAGCCGCTTGTTCTGATTTTGCCCTGCCAGGAACCGATCCGGGCTCTGCAAAACTAAGTGCACTCTCGGAGTTCCCTACCAAGGGGCGTGCAACCGGCGGTGTTCGATCTCACAAGCTTCTGAAAGGCGAAGACAAGCTCTATTTTGCATGGGCGGGCTCAAGTGCACCAAAACTGGCTGCAAAAGACGGAAAGCCAATTCAAATAAATCTTGATGTGGCAAAGCGCGATGCATCAGGCACAAAAATCTCTGCTTCGATTAGCAGCGCTGGAATATAGCCGCGATCAAAGTGTGCCCAGAGGTGACAAGCCGTGGCAAGGCAAATGTGCTTTGGCAGACCGCAAGTGACTAATTAGGAGCTTGATGATGTGGCGCTGCAACTAGGCGTCTATTCGATCTCTCTCGAGTGAGTCAGCCGAATCAATGATGAAATCACGTCGCGGCGCTACTTCATTGCCCATGAGGAGTTCAAAAATCTTTTCTGCATTTGCGGCATCTTCAACGCGAACTCTGCGCAAGGCGCGGCGACTTCGATCCATCGTGGTCTCTGCGAGTTGATCGGCGTCCATCTCGCCCAAGCCCTTGTATCGCTGAATCGGCTCTTTGTAGCGCTTGTTTTGTTTGACAAGTGAGGCTAAAACCCCATCGAGCTCCTGCTGACTATAGGTGTAGAGAACCTCGTTTGCTTTAGAACCAGGATTTATGACTTCGACGCGATGCAAGGGTGGCACAGCTGCAAAAACGCGACCTGCATCGACTAGAGGGCGCATGTACCTAAAGAAAAGCGTCAAGAGCAGTGTTCTAATGTGCGCTCCATCGACGTCGGCGTCGCTCATAAGAATGATTTTTCCGTAGCGGGCTGAGTCGAGGTCAAAAGAGCGGCCCGAGCCGGCACCAATGACCTGAATGATAGAAGCGCACTCAGCATTCGAGAGCATGTCAGAAACTGACGCCTTTTGAACATTGAGAATCTTGCCACGTATGGGAAGAAGAGCTTGAAACTCTGAGTTTCTGGCCAGCTTTGCCGTTCCAAGTGCAGAATCACCCTCAACAATAAACAGCTCAGAACTGTCGGTGTCTTGAGTTCGGCAATCTACCAATTTTGTGGGAAGAGAAGAAGATTCAAGTGCATTTTTGCGCCGTTGAGTTTCTTTATGCGTGCGCGCTGAAATGCGCGACTTCATTTCGGCAACGAGTTTGTCTAAGAGCAGTGAAGCTTGCGTCTTGTCGTCGCGCCTAGTGCTTTCAAGTCGCTCAGTTAGCTTCTTAGAAACAACATTCGCGACAATATTTTTTACTGCAGGTGTTCCAAGAACCTCTTTTGTTTGGCCTTCAAATTGAGGCTCGGCCAAGCGCACGGTGATTACTGCTGTTAGGCCTGCTAGAACATCGTCTTTCTCTAGCTTGTCGTTTCCTACTTTTAGTTTGCGGGCATTCGCATCGACTTGGGCTCTGAGCACCTTTAGCAGCGACTGTTCAAAGCCAACCACGTGGCTTCCGCCTTTTGAAGTCGCAATGATGTTTACGAAAGACTGAACCTTAGTCTCGTATCCAGTTCCCCATCTAAGCGCTACATCAACAGCGCAAGTTCGCTCGACTTCGCGCGAGACCATGTTTCCGGTTTCGTCTAGAACGGGAATCGTCTCTGAAAAAGAGCCCTCGCCAGTTAGTCGCCAACAATCGGTAAGTGCTGCATCTGGAGCCAAAAACTCAGCAAACTCAGTTATGCCACCGTCGTATTTAAAGCTGTGTTGAGCTATCGAATCTGGTCGCTCGTCAGCGATGTCTAATTGCAGACCGGGAACCAAAAAGGCGGTTTGTCTAGCTCGGTCTAAAAGATCGTCGGTTGAGAATTTCGCGTCTTTTATGAAAATCTGAGGATCCGCCCAGTATCGCACGCGAGTTCCGGAAACACCCTTTGCAACCTTGGCTATTTCGAGAAGTTGACTGCCGCTTTCAAATGGTTTGAACGGATTAGTTGGTGAAATTCCACCTCTATCGTCAAAGACACCTGGCTCCCCGCGTCGGAATGACATCTTCCAGGTTTTTCCGTCGCGATCGACTTCAACATCAAGCCTTTCAGAAAGCGCATTAACCACTGAAGCGCCGACACCGTGCAGACCGCCAGATGCCGCGTAAGAACCCGAGCCGAATTTTCCGCCTGCGTGCAACTTGGTGAAAACGACCTCAACACCAGAAAGCCCTGTTTTGGGCTCAATGTCGACAGGAATGCCTCGGGCTTGGTCTTGAACCTCAATGCTGTTGTCGGCATGAATTTTGATGCGAATTTGATTTCCAAAACCGGCGAGTGCCTCGTCTACAGAGTTGTCGATGATCTCCCAGAGGCAGTGCATTAAGCCACGGCTATCGGTAGAGCCGATGTACATGCCTGGGCGTTTGCGAACCGCCTCAAGCCCCTCTAGCACTGAGAGATGTCTGGCGGAGTAGTCGTTGTTTGGCACCAGTTGATGCTAACTGCCGTCGACCCAATTCGCCGTTAGCGAAATACCCCCAGTATTGGCGCAAATTGGCGCCCGGCTGTGGTGAAATAGCTGCTGAGGAGATTCGATGACCGAGACAACAGAACTTTCTGCAGACGCAAGCGGCGAGACCCAAGGTTTTGAGCTAACTGCAAATGACCGCTGCGATATCTGTGGCGCACAGGCTTATGTTCGAGTCGAAATGGCTGTCGGCGACTTGATTTTCTGCGCGCACCACGCAAACGAAAAGCGTGCCGAGCTAGAGCCGTTGGCCGTGTCTTGGCACGATGAATCTTCGCGACTACTAGTTCGTTAGAAAATACTCGCTACTCGCCTTCAGCTAGGCAATTAGCTATCAAGCTGCCTATTCAATCATTGACTTGGCCACGGCGCGTGCAGCCTCAGACAACTCGTCAATTTTTACAAGCGCGCATCGTTCTGCCATTTGAATCGACGCGCCTCTCTTTTTCAGAATTCCTTCGATCATAAAATCTGCGAGTTTTGAATTCTTAGCCAATACCGGGCCATGCAGCATGGTTGCATAAATGTTCTTGTATGCATGGAAAGCCGGAAGGTTCTTATCGGCGTTCAAATAGCCCAGTAATTCGATGTTGTTCCATTCGTAGGAAACGAATTCGGAGCGGCGTTCAATTGGCTGAGCAGCGATCACAAGGGCGCCGAATTCGATTAATTTCTCGAACCCAGACGCGACAGCCAAAAAGTCAACACCGCGATCGATGGTCGCGAGGACTGCCGATTCAAAATCAACATCATCGTTCTTTATAGCGAGCCACGCAGCTCTGCTTCCGTGACCAAGGAACGCAAAATCGAGACCGACGCCCAATTCCCGCTCGAAATTTTGCCCGGTGAGCTCGACTACTTCGCAGTCAAAGCCATAAGCATTGAGCCGACGGCTCAGCACCAAAAGATTGCCGAGGTCACCATTCAAGTCGAGCTTCTCATGATGAAACGCGCCGAGACGAATTTTCACTAGCGTTCCACCTCATCAGGGCTTGTGAATCCGAGCATGCGGCGAGATCTGCGCATCGCATCAGCCGAGAAAATCACAGTTTTGACGCCCACAGAAGGTGCATCAAGGGCCATGAACACATCAAACGCCTGTTTTAGATCATCGGTCACGAGGTCTGCGAACTTGTCTCTATAGCTAAGACACAAAGCCATCTCCGCAGCATTGAAACCACTGATTACATCGATGTTTGAAATGCCCTTGTAGTCAACCGTCCAGAGCCAAGATGGGTCATGAACATCGCGCCCGATTGCAATCATTAGTCTTTCTGGTGCCCTGTCAAGGGCATCAAGGTTCAGCTGAAAGCTGGTCGGGTTTTGCACCAAGATGAACTCAACCTTTTGGCCGTCAATCTCAACCAGTTCACCGCGGGCAAATACCGGCGGAAGCTGGTTAAGAACTTCGGTCGCTAGCTGAAGGTTGAATGATTCACCCAGAAAAGCACTCGCCGTTTGCAACGCAGCAACGGCATCTAGGGCGAAATGCAAACCTCGACTAGGAAGCCTGACTTCGATGCTGTTATGCATGAATTGAATCCTGCAGTTCAAGCCAGAGAGTTCAACCACCGATGAATGAGCCTCAGGCGCATTTAACTGCTCGAGATATGTTGGCGCATAGCCAAGGCCGTGCTCATGCTCTGCAGTCACCGCAGGTGAAATGTTGACATAGTGTCGTTGTGCCAGGATCGAGCTATCAAGTTCTTTATCGAGCCAGACCAAGTTCTGGTCATCGATGTTAACGACCAAATGTTCCGTTGCCCTATTTGCAACAGCAAGCAATTTCTCACGCACAATCGCTGGATCCACAAAACGATCGAGCTGATCCTCAAGCACATTCAAAACAGTCACTACGTTCGGATTAACCAACGCGGTTATTTCTGCAGCGTGCCCTTCATCCATCTCGAGCACGGCAACGTCGCCATCGATTCGGCCGGCGAAATTGCTCTGCTCGACAATTGTTGAATAGAAGCCCTGTGCGATGTTTGCAGTTGACGGATTTGTGAAGACCTCGAGCCCGTGCGCTCGAAGAACCGCCACAACCATCTTTGTTGTCGTTGATTTTCCTGCTGAGCCGGTGATTACGACTAGGCCCATCGGAAAACTGCCGAGTGTCTTTGGCAGCAGCTTAGGGGCAATTTTTGAGACCACGAGGCCGGGAAGTGCGCTTCCGCCGCCGGGTCTAACACGGCGAATTGCGAATCGAACCAGGCGCCCGATTGCAATTGCCGGCCAGTAAATCAATTAGCCCTCGAGGTAGTCGCGAAGCATCTGCGAACGAGATGGGTGTCGCAACTTCGACATAGTCTTTGACTCGATTTGGCGAATTCGCTCACGAGTCACGCCGAATTCTTCACCAATTTGATCGAGGGTCTTTTGAACTCCATCGCCTAACCCGAAGCGGCTGCGAATCACTCCGGCTTCACGTGGGTGAAGTGAGTCAAGAATTCGCTCTAGCTCTCGCTGAAGCATGGTGAATCCAACTGCATCAGCAGGAACAACAGCCTCGGTGTCTTCAATTAGGTCTCCGAACTCACTGTCACCGTCTTCGCCAAGCGGGGTTGATAGCGAAATCGGTTCGCGACCATATTTCTGAACCTCGACGACCTTTTCAGGTGTCATGTCGAGTTCGCGGGCAAGTTCTTCAGGGGTCGGCTCGCGGCCAAGATCTTGCAGCAATTGGCGCTGCACACGGGCGAGCTTGTTGATTACTTCAACCATGTGAACCGGAATACGAATGGTTCGTGCCTGGTCGGCCATAGCGCGAGTGATAGCTTGACGAATCCACCAAGTTGCATAGGTAGAGAATTTGTAGCCCTTTGTGTAATCAAACTTCTCCACAGCGCGAATCAAGCCTAGGTTTCCCTCTTGAATCAAATCAAGGAACTGCATTCCGCGACCGGTGTAGCGCTTTGCAAGTGATACAACCAAACGCAAGTTGGCTTCGAGAAGATGGCTCTTTGCGCGCTGGCCGTCTTTCACGACCCACTTTAGGTCGCGCATCATTTCGTTCGACAACTTCTTGTCGGTTGCTAGCTTCTCTTCAGCAAAAAGGCCTGCTTCGATTCGCTTTGCCAACTCGACCTCGAGTTCAGCATTTAGAAGCGCAACCTTGCCGATCTGCTTCAGGTAGTCCTTCACTGGGTCGGCAGTGGCGCCGGTGATAGAAACTGTCTGAGCCGGAATGTCATCGTCATCGCGACTTGAAAGAACTAGAGCGCCCTCTGGAACGACGATCTTGTCTTCGTCTTCAGTTTCATCTTCGAGAGCAGCCTCGTCTACAGCGAGAATGGCTGTCTCAGGAATTGCCTCTGTAGCTGAATCTTCTTCATCAATAACGACTTCGTCATCGAGGTCTTCTTCGTCTTCATCGGTGATGCCCTTAGTCGACTTTGCTGCTTTAGCAGGCTTTGCCTTGGTCTTAGGTGCCTCAGGTGACTTCTTGGCTGGCTTGGCAGCTTCTGGTGCCGCAGTTGCGACAGATTTTTTAACAGGCGCAGCCGATTTCGTCTGCTTTGCAGCGGTTTCGCTAGTGACAGGAGCCGCCTTTGTCTTCTTGGCTGCTGCAGTGTCTTCAGTAGTTGGCGAGGCAGGCTTTGCGGTCGCCTTGCTAGCAGCTGACTTGCCTGATGCAGCCTTTGGTTGAGAGTCAGACGCCTTTGCAGTTGCCTTAGATTTTGTTTCTGCTGGCTTAGTTGAGGCTGCCTTGGGCTTTGATTCTTTGTTGCTTGCTGAATTGCTAATTAGCTCTGTTTCCTTTTGCTTGGATTGTGAATCCCCCGCCGACTTGTCTGCGCCGGCTGCATGGAGCAAGCTCGACAAAAAGCCGCGCTTCTTGCCTTCTTTTTTGTTGCTCTCGTCTTTAGCCACGCTAAACCTTTCAAAGTGCCCCGTCGATTTGAATTTGGGCATAACAAGGACCCATGTCAAATCCAAAAGAAATTGGCGACTGGGTCTTTCTGACATTATGCCATCAAAAGCTCACTGGCGTCTCATTTATCGAAAAAGACTTCTTGCTCTCTCTGCAAGTGCAACTGACAAAGGGCGTATGTAAATTCCCTTTTCAATGCGCAACTTGCCTCGAAGTTTGCTTCTGGCCCTGAGAAAACATAAGAGACCAAACGCAGTCACGGCAATCTCAGCAAGGAAAGCAAAGCGAAAAGCCTCCAGCGAGAAAGTCTTTAGGGCAAGGTGCAGCTCAACGCTCGAATCAAGACCGATTCCAACCAGGAGCATCAGTGAAAAAGCAGCAATGAAACCGCCCATATTGATTATTCCGTTTGCCGATCCGATGCGATTCATCGGAACAAACCTACGTGAATAGTCAAAAGCCATCATCGATGCAGGGCCGCCCGAGGCAATGACGAGAATGGCGATCAACAAGCCCCAAAAAGGCAATGGTTCTGGAGGCAGAATTAGAAAACTCCAGGCCGAGAGAATCGCAAGCGCAGCACCTATGACCAGATTGGATCGTCGGTTCGGAAATCGTCCGCCGACTGTTCCAAATATAGGTCCTACCAAAAAGCCGACAAAGACAAACGATGTGAGAATCAGCGAAGCCTGATCAGGAGCAAGTCCTTCGGCTCGCACAAGAAACGGAAAACCCCAAAGCAAAATGAAACTGGATCCTGAGGACTGAAGCGTGAAGTGGACCCAAAATCCGACTCTCGTTGCCGGGTCGCGCAAGTTCGTTCGAACCTGAGCGAGCGCTTGAGGCAAACTTGACCGCCGCTGGTGAGCTACTCCTTCGCTGGCGAATCCAATGCTGATTAGGCAAGCCAAAAGTGAGAGGCTCGCCAACATGGCGAATGCCGGAGTCCATCCGATTTGCTGAAGCAAATAATGGAAAGGTACAGCGGAGAGCACCTGGCCTAATTGACCTACATTTGCTGCCAGCTGCTGGAAAAGACTGGCTCTAGTGCCTGAAAACCAAGAATTCACTACTCGAATGAGCGCAATAAACGTGAATGCGTCACCGAAGCCAACCAACATGCGGCCAGCCACGGCAATTCCGAAATCACCAGTGAATGCAACGATCGCTTGTCCGGCAAACATGACTACAGCTCCAAGCACGAGGCTGTTTTTGGCACCATACCGGTCAAGAAAAACGCCAACCGGAACCTGCATTGCAGCGTAAACAGCAAGCTGAACAACACCCAAGCTTGAAAGTGTTGCGGCGTTTACGTCGAATCTGCTGCTGGCCTCGATTGCTGAGACGCCAAGAGAACTTCTTTGGGCCACCGCAATCAAATAGGTGATGGTCACGACTATTAGCGAAATCTCGCCTGTATAACGACCAAAGCGCAGTTTTGTGGCGTCCCGTGCCTCAGACACTAGTCGTCTTCATCTGCCAAATTACGTCTGCGAGAAGCAAGATAGTCTTCGAGTTCATTTGCGATTTGATCGGCAGAAGGCATTGAGGCTGCCGGAGGGGCAATCGGCGCGCGAATCGGAGCAATTGATTCATCGGCGTAGTCTTTTTCGAGTTTGCTAATCATCTTTGTCAGATCTGCATTTTGACCGACTTGTTCATCAAGCTTCGAAACGAAGAGTTGATTCGCTTCTCTAAGTTCGTCGGTCGGAAAAACCAGCCCGGTGGACACAGTTATTTGCTCAAATGCCGCCAACGCAACCGCAGGAAATTCGTTGTCTGCGAGGTAGTGCGGCGCTAGGAAGACAAAGCCAACGGTCGGCAAGCCAAGTGCGGCAAGTTTGAATTCAAGCAAGTGCATGACATTTCCGGGAACTTCGGTCTCTGGTCGCCACTGTGAGATTTGACCGCTTAGGTCAGCTCGGTTTCCGGACACGGTTATGGCCACGGGCTTCGTGTGTGGGATAGGAAACGGCACAGAGTGTATCCAAGTAAACGAACTGACGCGAAGATCTTCAATTATTGAGACAACACTCTCGGAAAAGGCATCCCACTTGAAATCTGGTTCATAGCCGTGCAAGAAAAGAAAAGGCTCACCAGCTTCGTCGGTGACTAAATAAACGGCCAAAATCGGTGGCGTGTAACTTGCGATGTGATCTTTTTCAAAGAACATGACGGGACGTCTGGAACGGTAGTCGAGCAATTCGTCATTTTCAAACTGAACAACCAGTTCGTAGTCGAGATTGTCAAAAATGTGTTCGGCAAACTGTTTGATTGCATTGCCTGCATCGGTGAAGCCACTGAGGGCACCGATCATTGGTAGTCCCAGCGGTCTCGAATCGTCGTCAAAAAAAACGCGATAAAGGCTGGTCGGGTCAATCATGCAACCATCCTAACTTTCATCGCTAGCATTACCTCTATGACCGAACTCAACTTCAAAACCACACAAAAAGTTCCTGCTTTCGCAACAAAAAGAGTCTTTGTAATCGGAGTGTTGAATTCGAAGACTGGCGTGGTTTTGGCTCCAAGCGCAACCGAAACATTGTCTATTCGCCATCTTAATTTTGAGGCAATTGGAGTCTCTGCTAAGGCTGAACAAATCACACGCATTCCGGGCCCCCAAGGTTCTGTTTTCGCACTAATCGGACTCGAAGACGGCAACACTGGGGCAGATGATCTTCGACGTATTGCCGGTGCAGTGTCCCGAAACCTGAGCGATTTTCAAGACATTGTTATCGACATCCCTACTTCCAGCGCCGAACAGGCTTTCGCGGTAGCCGAGGGTGCCGCCCTGGGTGCATACAAGTTTGAAAACTACAAGTCGACAAAGACGACAAGTTTGGCTAAGCCACAAAGCGTGACTGTTGTCACTTCATTCAAGCTCTCGGCAGCCCAACTTGAGCGTGTCAAGATCGAGGCGATGGCCGTGAATTTCACTCGCGACCTTGTGAACACACCGGCCAATGACCTGTTTCCGGCTTCAATGGCTAAACAGGCTCAAAAAGCAGTCAAGGGTTTAGGGCTTGAGATTGAAATTCTGGATGAAAAGCACCTTGCTGCCGGTGGCTTTGGTGGCCTGGTTGCGGTTGGCAGTGGTTCATCTCGCCCACCGCGTCTCGTGAAGCTTTCATACACTCCGAAGGGCAGCAAAAAGCACATCGCACTGGTGGGCAAAGGTATCACTTTTGATACTGGCGGTCTCTCGCTGAAGCCAGCGGAGGCAATGGTTGGCATGAAATATGACATGACCGGTGCAGCGTCTGTTTTGGCCGCTATCACTGCCATTGCCAAGCTCGGTCTAAAAGTGCGTGTAACAGCCTGGATGTGCCTAGCGGAGAACATGCCATCGGGCACGGCGCAAAGACCGAATGACATCATCAAGGTGCGCAACGGCAAAACCATTGAAGTTTTGAATACTGATGCCGAAGGGCGCCTGGTCTTAGCCGACGGATTATCTGTCGCGTCTGAAGAACACCCGGATCTGATTGTCGATGTCGCAACCTTGACCGGCGCCGCGGTCATTGCCCTCGGAGAGCGATATGCCGGACTCATGGGAGACCAAGGGGCAACCGAGCTTGTAGCCAAGGCTGCTGCGGCCAGTGGTGAGCTTGTTTGGCCAATGCCACTGCCTGCTGAGCTGCGTGCACTTCTGAACTCAGAAATCGCCGACATAGCAAACGTGAAAATAGGCAATCGCGCGGGTGGAATGTTGGTTGGCGGGCACTTCCTGAAAGAGTTTGTAGGTCGCATGAAAAACAAGTCGCAGACGATTCCTTGGGCCCACATCGACATCGCTGGTCCGTCAGAGAACAGTGGCGCCGCATATGGCTACACACCTAAGGGCGCAACCGGAAACATCGTGCGCACTCTAATTGAACTCGCTCGCCAAAATCAGGCGTAAGCTCTAAACGCCCCCGATATTCGGTAGTAAAGTTTCAACTGCAATCGCAATTTTCTTAGGAGATTTCTGTGGCCGACCACAATTTTGACGTCGTAATTCTTGGCGGAGGAAGTGGCGGCTATGCAGCTGCTCTTCGCTCAGCGCAACTTGGAAAAAAGGTTGCCCTAATCGAAAAGGACAAGCTCGGCGGCACCTGTCTTCACCGCGGTTGCATTCCTACCAAGGCTCTTCTGCATTCTGCTGAAATTGCAGACAACGTTAAAGAAGCCGGAAAATACGGTGTTAACGCTTCATTTGGCTCTATCGACATGCCGGCCGTAAACAGCTACCGCGATTCGATTGTTGATCGTTTGTTCAAAGGTCTATCAGGCCTAGTTGGCTCAAAAGACATCACGGTGGTTAGCGGCGAGGGCCGCATGGTTGGCCCGAAGACCATTCAGGTCAACGGAGACAACTACACCGGCGCAAGCCTCGTTCTGGCATCTGGTTCATACAGCCGCTCATTGCCAGGTCTTGAGATTGGCGGTCGCGTCATCACCTCTGAGCACGCTCTGCAGTTGAGCTTCGTGCCTAATTCAGTAATCGTTTTGGGTGGTGGCGTTATCGGTGTCGAATTCGCTTCGATCTGGAAGTCATTCGGTGCGCAAGTCACCATCATCGAGGGATTGCCAAGTTTGGTCCCCAACGAAGATGCCTCTGTCTCAAAGGCTCTCGAGCGTGCTTTCCGCAAGCGTGGAATAGAATTCAAGACCGGCGTTCGCTTTGCAGGCGTAGAGCAACATGAGAACGGTGTTGTCGTCAGCCTTGAAAGCGGAGAGAAGCTAGAGGCTGAGGTTCTTCTTGTTGCTGTAGGTCGTGGACCAAACACTGCCGGTCTCGGCTATGAAGAGCAAGGCATCGCGATGGATCGCGGATATGTTCTAACCAACGAACGACTTGAAACCAATCTTGCTGGAGTTTATGCAGCCGGCGACATCGTGCCCGGTCTTCAGTTGGCACACCGTGGTTTCCAGCAGGGAATCTTCATCGCTGAAGAGATTGCTGGCTTGAAGCCAGCGGTAATCGATGAGACTGGCATTCCGAAGGTCACCTACTGCGAGCCAGAAATTGCATCGGTTGGCCTAACCGAGGCTAAGGCGGCCGAGGTTCACGGTGCCGACAACATTTCAACTTATGAATACAACCTAGGTGGCAACGGCAAGAGCCAGATCCTGGGCACTGCAGGATTTATCAAGCTAATCCGCAAGAACAACGGCCCAATCGTCGGTGTTCACATGATTGGCTCTCGTGTCGGAGAGCAGATTGGCGAGGCGCAGCTTATTGTCAACTGGGAGGCTTACCCAGAGGATGTTGCGACTCTTGTTCACGCTCACCCGACCATGAATGAAGCAATCGGCGAGGCTCACCTTGCACTTGCTGGCAAGCCTCTTCACGCACACGCTTAGTCAAAACAGGAGAATCTAAATATGAGCGAAGTAGTTCTGCCAGCACTGGGCGAGAGCGTAACCGAAGGAACAGTCACTCGCTGGCTGAAGAAGGTTGGTGACACAGTTGCCGTCGATGAGCCACTAGTAGAAGTTTCTACCGACAAGGTCGATACTGAGATCCCATCACCGGTTGCCGGCACAATCCAGCAGATCTTGGTTCAAGAGGACGAGACAGTTGCGGTTGGCGCTGTTCTAGTCATTATCGGTGACGGCGCCGCGGCGCCAGTTACTGATGCGCCCGCAGCTACTCCGGTCGTTGAGGTCGCTGCCCCAGCAGCAACACCGGTCACTGAAGCGCCGGCTGCGGTTGTTGCACCAGTGGTCGCTCCTGTGGTTTCAGCTCCAGCAGCACCAGTTTCACCAGTCGTGCCAGCACCAGTTTCAGCGGCGCCGGTTTCTGCGCCAGCGGCACAGGCTCACAGCACGGGTCTTGTCGACGCTGGATACGTCACTCCCCTGGTTCGCAAGCTGGCATCTGAGAACGGCATCGACCTAAGCACAGTTGCTGGCACCGGAGTTGGCGGCAGAATCCGCAAAGACGACGTTCTTGCTGCACAATCGGCACCATCAGCTGCGTCAGTTGCTCCTGTTGCAGCCCATGTTCCTGGCGCGGCGTCTCCGCTACGCGGCACAACCGAGCCAATGTCTCGCCTGCGCAAAGTTCTTGCAGAGCGTGCAGTTGCCTCAATGGTTTCAACCGCTCAGCTAACCACCGTCGTTGAAGTTGACGTGACTCGAATTGCAAACCTACGCAAGGCGGTTCAGGCGCAGTTCGTCGCAAAGACCGGCAACAAGTTGAACTTCATGCCCTTCTTCGCTCTTGCAGCTGCGGAGGCTCTGCGCACTCACCCGAAGCTAAATGCAACCATTGACGGCGAAAACATTGTTTATCACGGCACTGAAAACATCAGTTTTGCTGTTGACACCGAAAAGGGTCTTCTCACTCCGGTGATTCGCGATGCATCGACCCTCAACATTGCTCAAATCGCTGGCCAAATTGCAGATCTTGCATCGCGCACCCGCTCTAACCAGCTAAAGCCAGACGAGCTAGGTGGCGGAACATTCACTTTGACCAACACCGGGTCACGCGGAGCATTATTTGACACTCCAGTTGTGTTCTTGCCACAGGTTGCCATTTTGGGCACTGGTGTAGTGAGCAAACGAGCCGTTGTAGTGACCGATGCTGACGGAAACGACAGCATCGCGGTTCGCAGCATGGTTTATCTAGCGCTTTCATATGACCACCGTCTGGTCGATGGCGCCGACGCAAGCCGATTCTTGGTTGACGTCAAGTCTCGCCTTGAAGAGGCGAACTTCGCCTCTGACTTAGGAATCTAGAGTTTCTGGACTAATCCCGCAGCCCTCTTCGGGTCTGCGGGATTAGTTTTTCTATAACCAGTTGATTTTTAGTCTCGCGGATTAGAAATAGCTGACTAGCGCGACAGTCACTTGGCAATGCACTTGCTATTAGGCCACCAAAATTCATCGGACTCCCTGAATGCACAGCCGCCGCATCGGTTGCCGAAAGTGAAGCTCCGACCTTGTGTCGAATGCATTTTTGCGGGCTCTGCTCTGGGGGTCTCTCTGCTGGTTTCTGAATGCGATCGGGCGTCGACGCGCTAGCGTTTGGGTGTTTTAGTTGCTGCCCCACACCCGCGGCCGCATCCGACGCAATTGTCGAGAATGTCGGCAGGTGCCGGCTGGCTGAGTGTTGCATCGAGGCGACCAGCGCGACCCCGGCCGATGTCAACAGCACGCCGACAGCGAGTGAAATGCGGCCTGCGCCCAAGCTGGTCTTACGCCTTCCCTTAGGCGCGAATTGAAGTCTGCCATCTCGTCGAATTCGAAGATCTCGAAAATCAATTGCTCCACGCTGAACCAGAATTGGCCATGACAAAAAAGTTTTCACTCTCCAAGCTAAAAGCCATTTTTAGACGAGGAATCCAAGTCGAATTCTTTCTGTTGATAACTAAGTTGCTAAGCCGCCTAAGTAGACTTAAAAGATGCCTAAATTCATAACTGCGGGTCTTGACCCGAACTTCATTTCTTATGAAGACGGCTGGAATCTTCAGCGCGAAATACATGCTGAAGTCGCTTCTGGCACCAGACCAGACACTGTTATTTTTCTCGAGCATCAATCGGTTTACACTGCTGGCAAGCGCACCGAAAACGAAGAGCGACCAAAAGACGGCATTCCCGTGATTGAAACCGACCGCGGTGGAAAAATAACTTGGCACGGCCCGGGTCAGCTAGTTGGATATCCGATTATGAAGCTTCCTATGCCAGTTGATGTGGTCGGTTATGTGCGCTGGCTGGAGCAAGTCCTTATCAACTCAATTGCGGAATTCGGTCTCGAAACTGAACGAGTTGCCGGACGCTCTGGAGTGTGGTTCAACTCGCCTGATGGTTTTGTAAAGGTTGCAGCCATCGGCATTCGAGTCGCTGAGCACACAACTATGCATGGATTTGCATTGAACTGCAACAACTCCTTGGCGCCATACGAGGAGATAATTGCCTGCGGCATTCGTGATGCCAAGACAAGCACTCTAAGTGTTTTGTTGAATAAAGAAATTACCCCAGCCATGGCGGCCGAGGTTGTTATGCGCCATCTTGGTGAGATAGGGAAAATCTCTGAATGACTATGAACACTGAACCGACTGCGTCGGAGCAGAAACCAGAGCGCAAACTGCTTCGCATCGAGGCTCGAAACTCAGCCGTGCCAATTGAGCGCAAACCAGAATGGATCAAAACTAAGGCCAAGATGGGCCCGGAGTATCAAGCTCTCCAGAAGCTTGTGAAGAGTGAGTCACTTCATACTGTTTGCCAAGAGGCCGGCTGCCCAAACATTTTTGAATGCTGGGAGGACCGTGAGGCAACGTTTTTGATTGGTGGCTCACAGTGCACTCGCCGCTGCGATTTCTGCCAGATTGACACCGGAAAACCCGACAATTTCGACCCAGATGAGCCACGCCGTGTCGGCGAGTCGGTTCGCCAAATGCAACTGCGATATGCCACGGTCACCGGTGTCGCTCGTGACGATCTCGAAGACGAAGGTGCGTGGCTATATGCCGAAACAATTCGCCAGATTCACTCGATGTCACCAGGCACCGGCGTCGAAATTTTGGTGCCTGATTTCAGCGGCAACCCAGACCTTCTAGGTCAAGTGTTTTCGGCCAAACCCGAAGTCTTCGCTCACAATGTCGAGACGGTTCCGCGAATCTTCAAAGAAATCCGTCCGGCGTTCAGATATGAGCGCTCTCTCGATGTGATTACCCAGGGGCGCAACGCCGGCCTGGTGACCAAATCAAACCTAATTCTCGGCATGGGTGAAACCCGCGAAGAGGTCAGTCAGGCACTGCGTGACCTGCATGATGCCGGCACTGACATCATCACAATCACGCAATATTTGCGACCAACACCGCGACACCACCCAGTGACTGCATGGATCAAACCGCAGGAGTTCGTAGAGTTGGCGCAAGAAGCTGAAGAAATTGGCTTTCTTGGGGTGCTAAGCGGGCCGCTGGTCAGAAGCTCATATCGCGCTGGGCGGCTTTGGGCTCAATCAATGATGAAACGAGGATTTCAAATTCCTTCAGAACTGCAGCATCTTGCAGATGCGGCAATCAAAGACGGATTCGGTCAAGCCGCAAAGGCATAGCCGAACCAAAAGATAGAGTATGCAAATGGCAAAAAGCGAAAAAACACAAGGCAAAGCAGCAAAACGCGAGCGTGGCAACGCAACGATTCGACAGCTTATTTCGGTTTATCGACTAACTGCAAAGAATGACATAAACGCAGTCTGGTTCTCGCTGTTAGCAGTGGCTATCGGAGTTTCTCTTGGCGTCGTTGCGGGTTTGACTGTCGGGCTAGGCAACCCAGTTGGTTTGACCGTTTGGATTATTGCCGGAACATTGATTGGTGTGCTCTCGGGCATGATCGTCATGTCACGCCGGGCTGAAAAAGTTGCATATAGTCAAATCGAGGGGCAAGCCGGTGCCGTCGGCGTAGTGCTAGCTCAGGTTTTGAAGCGCGGATGGATTGGCTCTGATATTCCGGTTGCTGTAAACCCACGATCTCGAGATGCTGTCTATCGTGCCATCGGCCCAGGTGGCATTGTTTTGATTGGCGAGGGTGCCAAAGCTCGAGTTCAGCAGATGCTCGAAGACGAGCGCAAGAAAATCACACGCGCCGTGCCTGGCGCACCGATTCAATTTATGTATGTCACCGGCGATGAAAATTCGACTCCGCTGTCTCAGCTGGGCGCAAAAATCAGAAAAACCAAGCGCGTTATGAATCGCACTGAGATTTCTGCCGTTAACAAGCGCCTTTCTGCGCTTGGAAACTCGCTTCCGATTCCGAAGGGCATTGACCCGATGCGAATTCGGGCGTCTCGTCGCTAAAAAGTTTTACATCGCCGAAACATTGCGCGCGGGGGTCGGCCACTAATCAAGGGATACAATTGTCGGGTTGGCAGCAAAATTGCCAGTCCCCATCCACTGATTGAAGGGATTCCCCTATGTTCAAGACTGCCTCAGAGGTCGTCAAGTACATCAAGGACAACGACGTAAAGTTCCTTGACGTGCGTTTCACAGACCTACCTGGTGTTCAGCAGCACTTCAACCTGCCAGCATCAATGATCGACGAAGACTTCTTCGTTGACGGACAGCTGTTCGATGGTTCATCGATTCGCGGCTTCGCATCAATCAACGAGTCAGACATGCAGCTGATTCCAGATGTCTCAACCGCATACATCGACGCATTCCGTGCGCAAAAGACCCTTGTCATGATTTTCGATGTTTACAACCCACGCAACGGCGAGATCTACGGTCGCGACCCACGTCAGACCGCAAAGAAGGCTCAGGCCTACCTTGCCACCACCGGAATCGCGGACACCGCTTTCTTCGCTCCTGAAGCAGAGTTCTTCATCTTTGATGACGTTCGCTACGAATACAAGCAGAACGGTTCAATGCACTTCATCGACTCAGACGAAGCTGCTTGGAACTCAGGCCGCGACGAGCGCGTCGATGGTCAGGGCGGCAACCTAGCTAACAAGACTCCTTACAAGGGTGGCTACTTCCCTGTTTCTCCAACTGACAAGCACGCAGACATGCGCGACGAAATCGTTGAAGAACTTTTGGCTGTTGGCCTAAAGGTAGAGCGCAGCCACCACGAGGTGGGCACTGCTGGCCAGGGCGAAATCAACTACAAGTTCGACACTCTGCTATCCGCAGCCGATGACATCTTGAAGTTCAAGTACATCGTCAAGAACGTTGCTGAGCGTTGGGGCAAGACTGCAACCTTTATGCCAAAGCCTCTATTTGGCGACAACGGCTCAGGCATGCACGTTCACATGTCTCTCTGGAAAGAGGGCAAGCCTTTGTTCTATGACGAGTCAGGCTACGGCGGTCTTTCAGACATCGCTCGCTGGTACATCGGTGGAATTCTGAAGCACGCTGCGTCATTGCTTGCATTCACCAACCCAACCGTGAACAGCTTCCACCGTTTGGTGCCAGGCTACGAGGCGCCAGTTAACTTGGTTTACTCAGCCGGAAACCGCTCAGCTGCGATTCGCATCCCGATGACCGGAACCAACCCGAAGGCAAAGCGCATCGAATTCCGTGCTCCAGATGCGTCATCAAACCCATACCTAGCTTTTGCGGCTATGTTGATGGCTGGTCTCGACGGAATCAAGAACCGCATCGAGCCACACGCTCCAGTCGACAAAGACCTTTATGAGCTACCTCCAGAAGAAGCAAAGTTGATTCCTCAGGTTCCAGGCAACCTAGAAGACTGCCTAAAGGCGCTTGAGGCCGACCACGACTACCTACTTCAGGGTGACGTTTTCACTAAGGACCTTATTGAGAACTGGATCGACTACAAGCGCGAGAAGGAAATCAAGCCACTTGCTCTTCGTCCACACCCATACGAGTTCGAGCTTTACTACGGCGTCTAGTAGAGAGCAGAAAAACCCCGGCGAGATTTCGCCGGGGTTTTTCATTACCGATTGACTATCGGCACATCTAAAGTAAAGGTTTGGGCTTGGTAGCGAGCTATTAGTCTTTATAGAACATGCGCTCAAACACCGTTCGAGCCCTTCGAGTTCTCGACAAATAGTCCTCCTCGAGTGCGGTTGCGCTCCCCCTTGGATACTCGAGAATTCGAGCGATTCCCTCTAGTTGCACGCGATCAACCGGAAGAACATCTGTGCGCTTGTTGGCCCAGAGCACGCTTGCGGCACGAATTCGCGATGAGATGAGCCACGCCTCTTCGAGCACGCGTGCATCATGCTCAGCAATTAGTTCTGCCGAAACGGCAGCTTTCAGGGCATCAAGTGTTCGAGGGGTTCTGATTTCTGGATGTGCCGAACCGTGCTTTAGCTGCAGCAATTGAACAAGCCATTCGACGTCGCTAAGTGAACCACGACCCAGCTTTAGATGGCGTCGTGGGTCTGCGCCCTGAGGCAGACGTTCAGTTTCAACTCGAGCCTTGATGCGCCTAATTTCAATAAGCGAGGATTGTTTAAACTCTTTCGGATAGCGGTAAGTATTAATTAGCTCAAGAAAACTAGCTCGAAGGGCGGCAGAGCCGGCAATCGGCCTTGCTCGAAGCAGTGCCTGTGATTCCCAAGTGTCAGCCCATCTTTCGTAATAAGCCGCATAGCTTTCAATCGATCTGGCTATTGCTCCGTTTTTGCCTTCAGGGCGCAAATCGAGGTCGAGCTCAAACTCAAGCACGCTGTCGCGACTTAGCCTTCGAACTTCTGAAATTGCCCGCTCGGCTACTTTCTGCGCCTCTGCCACCTCAACGCCGGCGGCCGCCGCGTATACAAAAATCACGTCGGCATCAGACCCGAAACCAAGCTCTGCTCCGCCAAAGCGACCCATGGCGACAATTCCTAGGTCAAGAATTTGATCAAGTGGCTTCGGAGCTATGTCGGTCTGACTAGCCTCAACTACTGCCGAAAGAATGCCAGCCAAATAACTTTCGGTTAAATCACTGATTCCCTGCGCCATTTGCTCGAGGCTCAATTCACCTAAAACAGCACCGATTGAAATGCGCAGAGTCTCGCGACGTCGAATAGAGCGAAGCAAGCTGGCTGCCTCATCTAGGTCTTCGTGGCGATCAATGATTGCTTGAACCTCGATGTTTAACTCATCAAGGCTCAACGGAACGAGGTCTTCAGGCTTCTCAAACCAAGCCGCCGCCTCTGGGATTCGTTCAAAGAGCCCAGTTGCAAGTCTGCTGTTTGATAGCACTTGCGTCATGCGATGAGCTGCACCTGACGAATCGCGCAACATTCGCAAATACCAAGGAGACTCCCCTAGGTCTTCTGAAAGGCGGCGGAATGCCAGCAATGCTTGATCCGGGTCTGTTCCCTCAGCAAACCACTGAAGCAAGACTGGAAGCAACTGTTTCTGAATTGCAGCGCGACGCGACAATCCTGATGAGAGAGAACGGATGTGATTAAGCGCACCTTTAGAATCCGCAAAACCGATTGCCCGAAGCCGATCCTCGGCTTGCGCACTGCTGATTTCAAGGCTCTCTGCAGAAAGACTTGAAACGGCGGCCAAAAGTGGGCGATAAAAAATCTGCTGGTGAAGCGACCGCACTTCACTCTTGGTTGACTCCCATCGAGCTAGCAAGTCTTCGACGCTGTATCTGGTGGATATTGCTCGCGCTATAGCTCGGACTTTGCGCTCACTGGTGGGCATTAGGTGAGTTCTGCGCATTTCCGATATCTGAATTCGGTGTTCAAGCACCCGCAAGAATCGATAGTGGTTCGCAAAGGTCTCTGCGTCAGCTCTGGAAACAAATCCACCTGCAGCCAGAGCATTTAGTCCGCCGATAGTGTCGCGAACGCGCAGGGTTTCATCGGTTCGACCGTGAACCAACTGTAGAAGTTGGACTGTGAATTCGATGTCGCGCAGACCGCCCGGGCCAAGTTTTATTTGAAGATCCACTTCATGAGCTGGAATGAACTCCATGACTCGTTCGCGCATTCGCTGTACTGACTCAACAAAGTTTTCACGGGCCGATGACTCCCACACCTTCGGAGTTAGTGCCTCAACATAGCGTTGCCCAAGAGCCTCGGATCCGGCGAGATGGCGTGCTTTTAGCAGCGCCTGAAATTCCCAGCTCTGAGCCCAGCGATCGTAGTACGCAACGTGAGACTCAAGGGTGCGCACGAGCGCGCCCGACTTGCCCTCCGGGCGCAGATTAGGGTCAACTTGCCATAATGCCGGCTCTGAGGCTGCTCCATCCATGGCACGCATCATTCGGGTCGCGAGTTTTGTGGCAACCTCGACAGCTCGATTTGGCTCTACTTCAGGATTGTTGGAGCCAGCCACAAAAATCACGTCTACGTCGCTAATGTAGTTGAGCTCACGTGCACCACACTTGCCCATCGCAATGACCGCGATTTCTGTGGCGTCGATCTCTGCAGAGCTGAACGCTCCAAACTCAGACGAATTGTGCAGTTCGGCTCTAGCAATCGCTAAACCGGCTTCAATGGCCGCACCGGCTATGTCAGCTAAACCAGCGGCCACGGTAGTCATGCCAGACATGACGTCGTTCTGAGAGAGGTCGAAAATTGCTATTTTCAGCAACTCGATTCGATATGCCCTGCGGATCGCCGACCAGGCGGCATCTCGATCGAATCCAGCCTGCCAAGTTTTAAGACCGATTGAAACGAATTGATCTTTGTATTCCTGCACGGCCCCAGGAGCAACTACGGGGGCATCGAATAAGGCCAAGGTTTCTGGAGTTCGCACTACGAAGTCAGCCATCGCTGATGAAGCACCGAGCAGCAGACAGAGTCGCCGGGCGGAGTCCGCGTTTTTTAAGAGTTTTTTGACTGAACTACGCTCCGCCTGAGCAAGCGTTAGCAAATAGTTCAAAGCCTGGTCGGGATCTTGTGTCAGCCCCAACGGCGCGAGTGCGGCCCGCCCCGAGTCGCCAACCAAGGCAACCAGTTGATCCAGTTTGCCAAGTGTTTCGCTCAGCTCAACGAATCCGTATCGAGCAAGTTCAGAGAGCCCGCCAGGGCGCTCGGCATAAGCCATGGCTAGAGCGTTTCTAGGTTCTGCTTTAGCTCAAATGGCGTGACTTGAGCGCGATATTCGCTCCACTCGCGTCGCTTGTTAGCAAGAACATAGCTAAAAACCTCTTCGCCAAGAACTTCGGCTGCGAGCTCAGACTCTTCTAGCTTGCGAATTGCGTGATCAAGAGACTGCGGCAACGGCTGAATGCCCATTGCTCGTCTTTCAGAATCGCTTAATGCCCACACGTTGTCTTCGGTTTCACCCGGAAGCTCGTATTCCTCTTCGATACCTTTAAGGCCCGCTGATAGCAATAGAGCATATGCAAGGTATGGGTTTGCGGCTGAATCGATCGCGCGATATTCGATGCGAGAACTGTTGCCCTTGTCTGGCTTGTATAGCGGCACGCGAATTAGAGCTGAGCGGTTGTTGTGACCCCAACAAACGAAGCTCGGCGCCTCGCCGCCACCCCAAAGGCGCTTGTATGAATTTACATACTGGTTGGTGACTGCGGTGATCTCTGGAGCGTGACGAAGAAGACCCGCGATGAAGTGCTTGGCGGTCTTAGATAGGTGGTACTGAGAACCGGCATCAAAGAATGCATTGGTGTCACCTTCGAAAAGCGACATGTGAGTGTGCATTCCAGAGCCAGGGTGCTGAGTGAATGGCTTAGGCATGAAGGTTGCATAAACACCCTGTTCGATGGCGACCTCTTTGATCACCGTGCGGAAGGTCATGATGTTGTCAGCCATAGTTAGAGCGTCGGCATAGCGCAGATCGATCTCATTTTGACCAGGGCCGCCCTCGTGGTGGCTGAACTCGACCGAAATTCCTAGCTGTTCAAGCATCGATACCGCACGACGCCTAAAGTCATGCGCGGTGCCACCAGGAACGTTATCGAAATAGCCAGCCTTGTCCACTGGAACAGGCTCTCCGTTGGCATCAAGCTCTGTTGATTTCAGAAGATAAAACTCGATCTCCGGGTGAATGTAAAAAGAGAAACCGCGGTCTGATGCCTTGGCCAAAGCGCGACGAAGCACATTGCGCGGATCAGCTGCCGCAGGAGCCCCGTCAGGAGTAGTAATGTCGCAGAACATGCGAGCAGTCGGATCGATTTCACCGCGCCAAGGGAGGATCTGGAAAGTGCTCGGATCTGGCTGTGCCAGCATGTCCGCTTCATAGGTTCTAGCCAGGCCCTCGATGGCAGATCCGTCGAAGCCAAGTCCCTCGGCAAAAGCTCCTTCAACTTCAGCAGGAGCAATAGCTACGGACTTCAATGTGCCCGCTACGTCAGTGAACCAAAGGCGTACAAATTTGACGCCTCGCTCTTCGATAGTTCTCAGCACAAAATCTGTTTGCTTATCCACAGAATTTCCTCTCTCTGCCTGCTACTAGGCTAATGGTTATGCCGATAGTTCGCTTAGCCCTGGCGCAAACAAACCCAGTAGTCGGAGACCTTGAACGTAACCTCCAGAACATCAAAGCGGCCATAGAGACAGCGGTTGACTCAGGCGCTAACTTAATTCAGTTTGGCGAGATGGCTATAACCGGCTATCCGATTGAAGACCTTGCCACTCGCGTCGATTTTCTAACCGCCAGCAGAAATGCTCTCGATGAACTGAAGCTTTTTTTGCAGCAGTCAAAATATCGCGAAACCGCGGTCGTTATTGGAGTGCCAACGTTTGCCGATAATTCGAACGGATGGGCGATAGCCCACAATTCAGCCCTCGCAATAGTCGGGGGCAAGGTTATCGGACAATACAACAAGTATCACCTGCCTAACTATTCGGTTTTCGATGAGTTTAGAAACTTTGTTCCCGGCAACGATTTGCTGACTTTTGAATTCAAGAAACTTCGATTTAGCGTGGTTATTTGCGAAGACATTTGGCAATCTGGTGGGCCGGTTTCACAACTTTCTCAAAGCGAAACCGACGTGACTCTCGTGTTGAACGGATCACCTTTTGAGCGCTCAAAAGACGATCGACGCATTGAATTAGTTCGCGCTTTGGCTATAGAGCACGACTGTGCGGTGACCTATGTGAATCTCGTTGGTGGCCAGGACGATTTGGTTTTCGATGGGGGAAGCTTCGTGACCGGGCCTAGCGGTGACGTGGCACTGCAAGGCGAATTCTTTAAGCCCGATTTGCTGATTAGCGAGATTTCTAAAGAGGGCGCTTTGA
>ERZ650311.318-NODE-318-length-31519-cov-6.246377_pt1 | contig 31519 bp, 42 predicted proteins | sample MGYA00376247_ERZ650311 | MGnify/ENA primary metagenome ERZ650311 (study PRJEB26733, sample SAMN07839324) | wastewater metagenome | biome: small river; feature: stream; material: water | place: USA: North Carolina | collected 2016-07-28 ...
CGAAACACTGAGCGCATCGGGCGTGAGGATGCGCCCGACCCGGCCGCACAGGAGGGGCGCGATGGCGAGTGACGACCTGCTCCGCGTTTGTTACACGCACGAGGTCGGCATGCAGCACCTCGACCCGGACAGAGCGGCGGTACCAGCCCCACGCGACGTGTGCGAGTGCGGGGACGCCCGAAAATCGCACGTCCTTGAGCGCGGCCCCTGCCGCATCTGTCGGTGGGCAACTCGCCTCTGGGAGCCGTGCCGTCGCTTCAGATTGGCGCGTGCGTTCGACCCGGAGGGGCGCGATGGCGACGAGTGAGTACGCCGAGCAGGACCGCGCCAACGAAGGCTGCTGTTGGGACTATCCACGCGATCAGTGTCCCGGACGCCGCTGCCGATGCGTGTGCCACGTGGTAAAGGCCGATCATCAACTGGAGGCGTACTGCTTGCCGGCCACGACGTGCGCGATGGCGCATCCCTGCCACCGCGCCGGCTGCACGCTGCGCCCCGACCAGCACCCAGGATGGGCACTGTGAGTGACAACGAGATCGAGCGGATCAGGCGTGACCATATTGCTGACCCTGACGGAGACCCGAACGACCCGCATTGCGCGATGTGTTCGGACGCCTCATACCCGATCTGGCCGTGTGATACGGCGGTGCTGCTGGCTGTGGTTGACTCGCAACGCACCATCATGGACGCCCAGACGCGCGTCTCCGAGCGGCACCGCAAGCGCGTGCAAGAGTTGGCACGCCAGGTGGCGGCGCTGCGGGAGGCGCTGGCGCTGGCGCGCGGGTTGCTCGACACGGCTACCCCGTTGCCAGAGCCTGGGTCGTTCGCGGCCGGCGTAATACAGCAACTCGACGCAGCCCTTGCGGCGGCGGGCGGGGAGTCGCAGGGGTGAGCCGCACCGGCCAGGGCGGGCCTGTCGTCCGCGCCTGCCCCGTTTGTCGGCGCCAGGTCATCCACGCCTTCAGGGGCGACGTCTCGGCCATCGGCGAGGCGCAGATCGTCCGCGTGGACCGCGACGGCAACGTCTACGTCGCTTGCGTCTGTGGCAAGACGAACATCTGGCACCGCGAACGTCCGGCAACCGTCTGACTCGCGGTATACTCGAAGCAACTGAACAGGGGTGGGGAAAGCCCGCCCCGTCGCACAGGTGGGGAAGCCCGCCGTCCGAGACGATCGGACGCGCGGGCTTTCGTCGTTCCAGGGGGCGAGATGATCGAGGCTGCCGAGCAGGGGATGCCGACCGCTCGCGGGCGCAAGTCCGTGGCGTGGCGGCGTGACCCTGGCATCCTGGCCCGCCTCCGCGAGGTTGAGCGGCGGCACCTGGCCGGCATGACGAACGTCGCCGTTGCCGAAGACCTGGACGTTGATGAGACGACGATCCGCCGCGACCTCGAACGGCTGCGCGAGCTCTGGCTTGAGCAGACGAAGGAATCGCAAGCAGATCTCCGAGCCCAGATGCTGGCGAGGCTCGAAGACGTGCGCGTCCGTGCCCTCCAGGCCGCCGAGTTTGACGAGCGATGCGAGCGGGCCGTGCTCTTCGGCGACGAGCAGGTCTACCGCGACGACAAGGGCAGCGCATCCTTCCGGGGCAACAAAGCCGGATCCCTCGCCCAGGCGCGGCAAGCGACGATGGATCAGGCCAAGCTGCTCGGCCTGGTGATCGAGAAGCAGGAGCACGCCGGCGAGCTGCTGGTGCGCCAGTATGTGGGCGTCCCGGTGGACGCGGTCTGATGGCTGTCGCTGAGCCGACCGTCCTCACCTACACCCCACGCGGCGCCGCACGGGAGGTGTTCGTCAGGCGCGACCCCGAAGTCCTCCTGAGCGGGCCGGCTGGCACCGGGAAGAGCCGGTCATGCCTGGAGAAGCTGCACCTCTGCGCCTCGAAGTACCCAGGCATGCGGGCGCTGATGGCCCGCAAAACGCTCATCAGCCTGACCAGTACGACGCTGGTGACGTACACGCGAAAGGTGCTGCACCCGCTCGACGGGGTGCAGTTCTTCGGCGGCAGCGCCCAGGAACCGCCACAGTACCGCTATCCGAACGGCTCGCGGCTGGTGGTCGGGGGCATGGACAAGCCGAGCAAGATCATGTCTTCCGAGTACGACGTGATCTACATCCCCGAGGCGACCGAGCTCACAGAGAACGACTGGGAGAGTTGCACGACCCGTCTCCGGAACTGGGTGATGCCGTATCAGCAGATGTTGGGCGACTGCAACCCGGACGCTCCGCACCACTGGCTGAAGAAGCGGGCAGACGCCGGGCGGCTCGCCATGCTGGAATCGCGGCACGAGGACAATCCGGAGCTCTTCACCGAGGACGGGATCCTCACCGCGCGTGGCGTGGACTACATCGGCAAGCTCGACGCCTTGACCGGCGTGCGGCTCCTGCGGCTGAGACGGGGCATCTGGGCAGCTGCAGAGGGCATGGTCTACGACGGATGGGACGCGGCGCTGCACCTGATCGACCGTCGCGACATCCCGAAGGAGTGGCCGCGCTACTGGGTGATCGACTTCGGCTACACCAACCCGTTCTGTTGGCAAGCGTGGGCCGAAGATCCGGACGGTCGGCTTTACCGATATCGAGAGATCTACATGACGCAACGCCTGGTAGAAGACCACGCGAAGCAGATCCTCGAAGAGACGAAGGGCGACCCGAGGCCGCGCGCCGTCATCTGCGATCACGATGCAGAGGACCGGGCCACCTTCGAGCGCCACGCGAAGGTCAAGACCACTGCGGCGCACAAGTCAGTCTCTCCCGGCATCCAGGCCGTCGCGTCACGACTGAAGCGGGCCGGTGATGGGCGCCCGCGCCTGTTCTTGTTGCGGGACTCGTTGGTGGAGCGCGATCAGCAGCGGGTCGATGCCGGCCTTCCAGCGTGCACCGAGCAGGAGATCGAGGGGTACGTGTGGGACACGTCTTCTGGCCGCAAGAAGGGCGAGGAGCCGGTCAAGCGCGACGACCACGGCATGGATGCCTTGCGCTACATGGTTGCTCACCTCAGTGAGAGTCCGCCGCCGGCCGCGAACGCCGCCGCTGCCCCGACCAGGGACAGCTACCACGCCGACAGGAGGCGCGTCCTATGAGCACCCGTCCCCCCTCGACCATGACGCCCGCCGACCTGGGCGCGCTCTCCGGCCTGCTCTGGGCGATTGGCGGAGGGCTCGTCGCCATTGCCGTCGCGCTCCTTGACAGCGCCGCAATGGGCATCCTGACCTTCGGCCTCTGGTGCCTGGTCACGGCCTGGCGGATCGGGGTGCGCGGATGAAGCTGCTCGAAGTCCTCGCCGCGTTCGCCCCAACGTCGACCACCGTCGCCGTTCAGGAAAGCCTGCCCTCTGACTACGCTGATCCTGACATCGACCTGACCGCCGTGCAGGGCGGCTCGCAGTTCTTCCGCCGCCTCACGCAGTCGAAGTCCGACCTGGCGCCGCTCACCCACGAGCGGATGCAGGAGATCTCGCTGACGCTCTACGACCGCAACCCGCTGGCCAAGCGCTGCCTCGAGCTGGTGAAGGACTTCGTCGTCGGCGAGGGCATCGTGCCGTCCTCGAAGGATGAGAACGTCCAGGCGATCATCACCCGGTTCTGGGACGACGGGCAGAACGCGATGGCCGTGCGCTGCCACACCTTCGCGCTGGAGCTGGGCCTCTGGGGAGAGCAAGCCTACAGCGTCTTCGTCAATGAGCAGAGCGGGCACGTCCGTCTCGTCAGCATCGACCCGCGCGCCATCAAGGGCGTCATTCCTGACCCGAGCAACCCTGATTTGCCGCTGGCCCTCGCCCTGGCCGCCGAGCAGGCCGCCGAGTCGCGCTACCTGAAGATCATCCGCGAGAGCGACGATGGCCTGCTCGTCGGGGCCGCACCAGATGAGCGCATCCGGGTCGGGGAGAACTCACTGCCGTACTTCAACCCGCCAGAACTCGCGGACAGCGGCACGCGACTGGTCGGCGCGTTCTTCTGGGCGGTCAACAAGGTGCAGGGGGCGACGCGCGGGCGGTCAGACCTGCTACCGGTGGCCGACTTCCTGGACCTCTACGACCGGCTGATCTTCGACGAGGCCGAGCGGATGTCGTTCCTGCGGGCGTTCGTCTACGACGTGACGATCACGGGGGCCGACGAGGCGGCGCTGACGAAGCGGGCCGCGACGTCCGCGCCGCCGAAGCCTGGGTCGGTGTACTACCACAACGAGGCTGAGGAGCTGAAGGCCGTCTCGCCGGACCTGAAGGCGCAGGACGGGGCGACGACGGCAGACCTGATCCTGTCGCTGATCGCGACGGGCGTGGGCCTGCCGAAGACGTGGCTCAACGGCATCATGGACGTGAACCGCGCCAGCGCCGCGAGCATGGATGAGCCGAGCCTGAAGCGTCTGCGGGCGCGGCAGCAGGTCGTCATCGGCGCGGTAGAGCGGATGGTGCGGTTCGCGCTCGATCAGGCCAGCATGGCCGGCGCGCTGGCGAAGGCCGACGAGGCTGGCCACCCGTTCTCGGTGGATGCTCCCGAGATGAGCCAGCGTGATGCCGAGCGGGCATCACGAGCGCTGTTCTCGACCATCCAGGCGCTCGGCATGGCGGACGCGGCGGGGTGGATCGACAGCGAGACGGCACGGCAGGCCGTGGTGATGATGCTCTCGCAACTCGGCGTGAGCGTTGACCTGGCCGACCTCAAGGAGCGCCTCGACGCCGAGCGGGCCGCACAGGAGGACGATGACGGTTACACCATCCCCGAGTATTTCGGTGTCGGATCGCAGGCCGGACAGGACAACCTGACGAAGCAGATCGGCGGGGGAGGGGCAGAGGGCTCTGCCGGGCGTCCGTCGATGGTCGCGGACCCGAAGACGAGCGCCGACATCCTGGCGAAGGTCAGCGACGCCCTGGTGACGCTGGGCGACGCCGGTGTGATCGACGGCGAGTTTGCGCAGGACGTGGTGGCGCGACTCTTCGCCATGCTCGGCGTGACGGTCGACCTTGACGCGATGCGGGCGCGGCTGGCCGCCGAAGAGGAAGAGGACGCGGCGGAGGAGATGGCCGGCGGCGGTGAGACGGACCCGCTCGCCGACCTCGAGCTTGAGGATCAACTGACGGTTGAGGCGCTGCGCGAGGCGTTCGACGAAGCGAAGGTGAAGCGCGGGCCGGGCGGCAAGTTCGCGGAGAAGCCGGACGTCACAGACGAGTACAGCCCGGCGAGCGCGGAGCTGCGGGCGCAGATCGAAAAGATCCTGGGGGAGAAGAAGGGGAAGGCGAAGGGTGCCGGCAAGGGCAAGGCGAAGGCCGCGCCGAAGCCGAAGGGTGGGAAGGGGAAGGCGCAGAAGGTCAAGCCACTGGCGAAGGCGGCGCTCACGCAGGCGCTCCGCCAGTTGAAGCAGGGGGCCAGCGTGACGGTAACGCTGGCGAACGGGAGCGTCATCACGGGAACGGTGGACAGGGCAGCCGGCGGCGTGGCCATCGTGCAGACGGCGAAGGGCGCCGTGATCCTGCACGGCGGGCTGAAGAACGTCGCCAAGATCGAGGGGTGAGTGTGGGGACTCGACCGCTGGTGAGCGTCATCACGCCGACGTGGCAGCGGCATGATCTGCTCTTGGAGACCATCGCCGAAGTGCGACGGCAGACCTATCCGACCCTGGAGCACGTCATCGTTTCGGACGGTCAGGACGATGAACTGGCGCGGCTGATGGCAAGCCTTGCGTGCTCTGAGTGCTGCCCACCGATCAGGTTTGCGGAACTCGGCTGCAACTGGTCCACATTCCTGCCGCGCTCGTTCGGGGTGGCCCCGCTGACGGTCGGCGCCCTCATGGCACACGGCGAGTACCACATGTGGCTGTGCGACGACGAGCGCATGCAGCCTGACCACGTTGAGCACCTGGTGGACCTGATCGAATCGACGGGGGCGGACTTCGTCTATCCCCAGGTGCTGATGTGGAAGACCTCGCACCCTGGCATCGCCTGGACCATCGGCACGGACCCGCCGGAGCACTGCCAGATCACCCACGTCCTCTATCGCGCGTCGGCCCTCCAGAAGGCCATGTACCGTTTCGGCATGCCCGAGGGCATCGAGAACGACTGGGACATGGTCAATCGCTGGATGGAGGCCGGCGCAACCTGGGCGATGTCGGAGCGCTGCACGATCAGCCACCGCGCCGATCACTGAGGGAGGCGACCATGTGCCCACGCTGCAAGGACAAGGGGCGGGTGCGGCTCGGCCACTGCCGGGGGAAGCAGGCCGAGCCGCCGTGCGGATTCGCAACGGTCTGCCACATCACGGCGGTGTGCGAACGCTGCGAGCTGCAATGGGTCCACGGCTGCGCGGCCCCGTCACACGTGGCGAGGGCGTCGGCGTGACGGCGCTCCTGGAGGCTCCGCGCCGGCCCCGGATGCAGCAGGACCTGCAGGCCGCGATGGTCGATGTCTGGGCGCAGCTCGACGGCCTGGACGAAGAGACGCAGCGCCGCATCCTCCGCCGCGTGGCTGAGATGCGCGCGGAGGTAATCGACCGGCTGTCATCGCTGGAGACGCTGACGGACGCGGACGGCAACGAGACGTGGCAGGCAACCTCGCTGCGGGCGTTTGAGGCCGAGTTGCGGCGCGTGGCCTCGGAGTTCTCGGGGCGGCTCTCGGCTGACCTGGCCGACGACCTGGAGCGGGCGGCCGGGCTGGCGGACGTCGGCTACCGAGACGCGCTGTCGGCGCTGGCACGGGGCCTGGGCGTCTCGCCGCCGCTGATCTCGCTGTCGCCGCTCGGGCTGTCGTCTGACCTCGTGCAGGCGGCGACGCTGTACAACGCGTCGGCCTTCCGTGGACTGGGGGAGCGGATCGTGGCGGACGTCAACCGCGAGATTCAGCGCGTCGTTTTCGGGGGGCAGTCGCGGTGGGACGCGGTGCGGAACATCCGCGACATGCTGGCGGCCGATCCGAAGTGGGCCGGCCAGAAGCTGCCGCCGAAGACGCTGGGCAAGCTGACCTCGTACGCCACGATGGTGGAGCGGACGGCGGTGATGAGCATCTTCAACATCGCGGCCGACCGTGCGTACCGCGAGGCCCTGGAGGAGCTGCCGGAGCTTCGGGTCGAGTGGATGACGGTCAAGGACAGCCGCGTTGACGCGACGTGCGTGGCGCTGCACGGGAAGCGGAAGGACCCGCGCGGGACGTTCCCAGGCGGGCTGATCGCGCCGCCGGCCCACCCGCGCTGCCGGTGCCGGACGGTGGCATGGATGCCCGGGTGGGCGGCGCTGGGGGTGAAGCCGTGACAGCAACGGCAACGGCCTCGTGGACGGTGGTGCGCTGCCTGTGCCGAAGGGCGACGCTCGGGGAGGTGCGGGGGACGGGCGGCGAGGTCAGGCGGATCTGCCCGAAGTGCCGGGGCGCCTGGATCGTGGACGTGGCGACGGGCTCAGTCAGGCCGGACCCCGACCAGGAGGGCGTATTGACGCAGCGTTCTATAGCCTGTACCCTATAAGTTGCATACGTAGCGCGCCGCTCGCCGGCCGCAGCGCCCCCTTCGCGGGCCAGTCCTACGCAACGGACTGGCCTTTGTCGTTCCTGGGGGCGCAGCGTGCACGATCACCGAACGGTCCCGCTCCTCGAAAGCCAGCCGGCTCCGACGCCGGTGGCTGAGGCTGTCGCGCTCTCCCTTGAGGAGATCGGCGAGAAGATCCGCGCCCAGTTGAACCGCCCCCGCGCTGAGATGCCGGAGACGGACATCGACTCGTGCTGCTGGGTGCGAGCAACCTACCCGGACCGCGTCATTGTCGAAAAGGGCGGCGAGCTCTACGAGATCCCGTACACGGTGGATGACGCGGGCGAGATCGCGATGGGCACGCCGGCCGGCGTGGTAGTCACCTACCAGCGCGTCGCTGAGTCCGGGGCGCTGACTGTCAGTTATGAGCGGGTCGCCCCGTCGTCCACGGTCGATCTGCACGAGACGCAGGGGCGTCTGCTGGAGGCGGCCGAGAAGACCGGCTCGACCTGGCGCGTGCTGCTGATCCGCGCGGGCACGTCGGGCAACGGCATCCACTACAGCCCGGAGGTCCTGCAGGAGGCCGTGCCGCTCTTCGAGGGCGTCAAGGCGTACGCGGACCATCCGTCGCGCGACGAGATGCGCAGCCGGCCGGAGCGCAGCATCCGCGACGTGGTCGGCTGGTACGACCGCGTCGCCTACGACGACGCGCACGCGGGGATCGCCGCCGACTTCCACGTCCTCGAATCGGCGGACTGGCTCCGCACGATGCTCCGCTCGGCCTGGGACGCCGGCAAGGGCGACCTGCTGGGCTTCTCGATCAACGCCGCGGGCACCAAGTCCGGCAAGCGCAAGGACGGCGGGGCGCTGCTGGAAGCCATCGTCTCGGTGACGTCCACCGATGTTGTCACCACGCCAGGAGCCGGCGGGCGCCTGCTCGGGATGCTCGAATCTGAGCGCAGTGCGGGCGTGCGCCCGGAGGGTGAGATGGATCCGGAAGAGATCAAGCGTCTGATTCAGGAAGCGATGGCCGCCGGCCTGACTGGACTTCAGGCCCAGCTTCAGGCGCAGCTCGCTGAGGCGTTGCGGGAGGCGCGCGGCGGGACTGCCGTGGCCGATCCTCCGTCCCCTGCTGCGGCCACCGAGCCGCTGAAGGAAGTGCAAGACGAGCTGGCCGCGCTCCGTCGCGAGCGGCGCATCGTGCAGATCGGCGCCACGGTCGACGCGGCAGGGCTGCCGGCCGCGCACGCGCTGAAGCTGAAGACCAGGCTGACCGAGGCTGCGGCACGCCGAGACGTGGACGACGCTGAGGTTGAGGCCGAGATCGCCTTCGTCCGCGACCTGATCAGGGAGTCCGGCGTTGCTCGCCCGTCCTGGGCCGGCACGATGAAGGCCGGCGACTCGGCGCACGACAAGATGGTCAAGAGCCTGCAGGGCTGGTTCGACGGCTCGCCCGTCGACGGCGTGCCGGCTGTCCGCGACCTCCGCGAGTCCTACGCCCACTGGAACGGACAGTCCTACCTGGACGTCGAGCCGTACAGCCTGTGGCGCTCGTTCGCCACCCGCTACGACTCGGCCGGCGACCACTCCCAGATCCGCGAGTCGCTGGGCACGTCGGACTGGGGGCAGGTCTTCGCGGACGTGTTCTACCTCCAGATGATCAAGATGTACGCGGCGTCTCCCGACTACGACAAGTGGCGGCTGATCGTCTCGGACATCGAGAGCGTGCCCGACTTCCGCACCCGCCACTGGGCCAGGGTCGGCGGCTACGGCGACTTCTCCAGCGTGGCCGAGAAGGGCACCTACCCGACGCTCACGTCTCCTGGTGACGAAGAGGTCGCGTACGCGGTGGCCAAGTACGGCGGCATTGACGACATCTCGCTTGAGATGATCCTGGGGGACCGCCTGCAGATCGTGCGGCGGCTGCCGCAGTTGATGGCCTACGCCGCGGCGCGGACGCTCTACAAGTTCGTCTTCAACCTCGCGACCACGACCAACCCGACGATGGACTACGACAGCGTGACGCTGTACGACGCGGCGCACGCCAACACGGGCACCACGGCCCTGTCGGTGGCCGGCATGAGCGCGGTCAAGGTGGCGATGCGGAGCCAGACGGCCTTCGGCCAGTCGCAGGAGATCCTGGGCACCCGCAACGCGCCGAAGATCCTGATCGTGCCGAACGAGCTGGAAGACCGCGCCATGCGGATCGTCAACCCGTCAGACGCCTACGCCACGGCGCTGGCGTCCTCGACGGACACGAACACCGAGCTTGACCCGCACACCTTCAAGAACAGCGGCATCGTCGTCCACGTCTACGACCAGTTGACGGACGCTACCGACTGGTGGGTGGTGGCGGACCCGACGAAGGTGCCGACCATCGTGATGGGCTTTCTGAACGGGCGCACCGAGCCGGAGCTGTTCACGCAGGATCAGGCGAACGTCGGCAGCGCGTTCACGGCCGACAAGATCTCGTACAAGGTGCGCCACGTCTTCGGCGGCGAGGTGCAGGAGCATCGCTCCTTCTACCGCCAGGTCGTCGCCGGTAGCTAACGGCTGACGGATTGAGGGGCGGGCTTCGGCCCGCCCGCTCTGAAGGGAGCACAACACCATGGGGCAGTCGTTCCTTGCGGACATCCCCGGCAACTTCTTCGTCGCGAACCTGGGCAGCGTCGCGGCCATCGCGTCGAACGGCGCCAACGCCAAGCCTGCAGCGGTTGGCTTCGTCGCGCCGGCGAACCTCCGCATCCTGTCGGCGTGGAAGCACAACCTGTCGGCCAACGAGGTCACGGCCGGCACGGCCATCTCTTCGGCCAGCTACCGCCGCCACGTCATCGGCAACGGCGGGTCGGCCGGCACCGCGACCACGATCCTGGCGTCGCTGAACGCCACGGCTTCGGCGGCGGCCTCCGCGGCGCGGGCATTCGCCGTGGACAGCACGGTCACGGTCTCGGCCGGCGACATCATCCACTACTCGCAGTTGACGGTGGGGGCGGCAACTGCGGACGGCACCGACGCGGCTGCGTGCAGCCTGCAGATCGCCTACCAGCTCATCTGATCCGCGCTGAGGGGCAAGAGGAGAGCACTTCGTGGGACGCATCAATCCGCTGATCGCCATCGGCATCCCGACGTGGGGGCGCGTGACCGTCAACTGGGCGCGCGCCTACCGCCACATGGGCGGCCCGCTCGGCTCGACCACGGTCGAGCTTGAGCCGGTCGTCGGGAGGCCCATTGCGGAGGCCCGCAACACGCTGATGCAGCAGGCCATCGCCGCCAACGCTGAGTTTCTGTTCATGCTGGGCGACGACAACCTGATGCCCGGGAACACGATCCCGGCGATGCTCCAGCGGTTCCGCGACCATCCCGAGATCGACCTGATCACTGGCGTCTACTGGACGAAGGCGCACCCGACGCAACCGTACCTCTGGCGCGGCATGCAGCGCGGGCCGTTCCTGGACTGGAAGGTCGGCGAGTTCCTGAAGGTCGACTTCGGCGGCTGCGACGCGCTGATGATCCGCCTGTCCGACCGTGTGAAGGCGCTCGGGCCGGACTGGTTCGCGACCGACTGGGTCTGGACGGGCGAGGACGACGAGCGGCCGTCCGAGATCGCCACCGAGGACTTCTACTTCTACACGAAGGCGCGGAAGGCCGGCATCGACCTGTGGTGCGACACCGGCCTCCAGGGGCTGCACGAGGACCGCACCACCAGCATGCTCTTCGGGCTGACCGGGGACATGCCCCAGGCCGGCGCGCTGCTGCCGGCCCTGCCCGAGCCGGCCGATGGGGCGCTCGTGCGGATCGCGGACATCGGGTGCGGCGGCGAACAGCCCTTCTGGGGCTTCGCGGACCGCGTCCAGATCACCCGCATCGACCTCGACGAGGCGAAGGAGCCGGACATCCGCGCCGACGTGCGGCGGATTCCGGTGCCTGACCAGGCGTTCGATATGGTCCACTCGCGCCACGTCCTGGAGCACTTCGGGCGGGCCGAACTGGTGCCGCTGGTGAAGGAGTGGGTCAGGATTCTGCGCGTCGGCGGCGAGCTGCGCCTGAACGTCCCGAACGCCCGCACCGCGATGGAGTGGCTGCTGAGGATGGACGACGGCGAGGCCGAGCCGAACGCCTATCCGTCGTGGCAGCTCTACGGGCGCCAGGACGACGAGCGGGACTACCACAAGAACTGGTTCACGCCGCGCCGTCTGCAACTGCTGCTGGAGATGCCGGCGCTCGGGCTGACGGACATCAACGTCGTGACGGTCAACGACGGGCAGAACATCCAGGCCGCGGCCACGAAGCGCGAGCACGCGGCCTACTACGCGCTGACGCCCGAGTGGGACGCCATCGCGGAGCGCGAAGGGCTGGCGCTGGTGGGGCTGTCCCCGAAGGCGGCGGCCGTGCCCGTCATGGAGGAGCCGGCGGCTGCCGAATCGGCCGTCTCCCCACGGGCGGCCGATGCCCTTCCCCTAGACGGCGCGGGCGCCCTCCTCTCGCCCGCGCCGTCGCCCGAGGGGCTGACGGCAACGGAGGAGATCGCCGCGCACATGGAGGCACGGACACATGGCTGAGGGTGCAGGACGCTCGGTAACAGGGGCCGCGACGGCGACGGTTGACAGCGGCGACGGCTGGCTGCAGTCGTGCTCCATCACGGCGGCAGCCGACACCGCAACCGCCGTCTTCAGGACTGGCGGCTCCGGCGGAACCATCATCGCCAAGCTCTCGGCCGTGGCGAACACCAGCGCGGAGCGGCAGTTCATGAGCGGCATCCCGTACAGCAACCTGCACGTGACCATTACGGGCACGTCGCCGGTCTTCGACGCCGAGTTGGGCTGACCAGATGGCTGCGCCGTCAGCGACCAGGCTGGCCGTCCGCTACCGGCTGCTCGACATCGACGCCACCAATCCGCTGCTGGCGGACTCCACGACGCTGGACAACGCCATCAGCGCGGCGGTGGCGAAGTACCAGACCGACCGGCCGCGGCTGGTGACGGCCGACGTGACCGGCAACGGTACGCCGTACTACGTGCTGGTCGGCACCGGGGCGCTGCTGGCGTCGTGGTCCGATCAGTTCTCGGTGATCGAGCGGATCGAGTACCCGGCGGCGGCCGTGGGCGCTGACCACGTGCCGACCTTCCTCAGCCGCCAGGAAGACTGGCACGAGGAGTACCGCGACGCAACGAAGACGTACCTCCGCCTGCTGACGGTCAGCCCATCGGCGAGCGAGACGCTGCGCATCACCTACACCGCGCCGCACACGCACACCAGCGTGACCGACACGGTGCCGAGCGCCGACCTCGAGGCGCTGTACGACCTGGCGGCGCACTACGCCTGCCTGGAGCTGGGCACGAAGATGGCCGGCTCGTCAGACTCGGTGATCTCGGCCGACAGCGTCAACTACCGCGACTCGCAGCTCCGCTACCGCCAGCAGGCCCAGGACTGGCTCGCGTCGTACAACCGCCGCATGGGCATCGCCGCGGGCGAGGCGGGCGGCAGCGGCGGCGGGAAGCCCGGGGCGTCGGCGATGGCGGACTGGGATCGTGGCCTCCAGAACGGGCGTATGCCGTTCCTGACCCACAATCCGAGGTGGCGCTGATGAGCCTGACGTTCACGGTGACGTTCGACAAGGCCATGCTGGCGGCGCTCTCGAAGCGGCTGGCGCCGGACGAGTGGCGCAAACGGGCCTCAGCGTCGGTGCTTGAGAGCACGCTGTACCTGGAGCGCGAGATCGCACGGCGGATGCGCAAGCGGACGGGAGCGGCGGCGGCCTCGGTGCTGGGCCAGCGGATCGCGCCGCTGGTCGGCCGCGTTGCCAGCAGCATGGGGTATGTGACGATCCTCGAGGAGGGGTCGAAGCCGCACGTGATCAGGCCGCGCAGCGCGAAGGTGCTGGCGTTCCCAAGCGGCGGCCGGACCGTCTTCGCGCGGGCGGTCAACCATCCTGGCACGCGCGGCTACCACGCCTTCCGCGACGGCGTGGCGTCGTCGGTGCGGGCGGTGGAGGCCATCATCGCGCGGCATCTGGGGGCCGCATGAGCCAGTTCTCCGACATCGCCGGGGCGCTCAGCACCATCGTGACGGCCGTGACGAACGTCGGCCAGGTGCACGCGCGGCGTCGCTGGGATGCTGACTGGTCGCGGTTCCTGAACCAGTTCAAGGCGACGATCAGCGGCAAGGTCCAGGTGCGGGCCTGGATGGTCACGCGCGAGGGCTGGGCGGCGTCTGCCGGGGACAGCTTCGGCGAGGTGCAGCGCGAGCACCGGATGCTGCTGGTGGGGGCGCTGGGGGTGGAGGACGCCAGCGACACGGAGACGACGTTCCAGGCGCTGATCGAGAGCATCTGCGACGCCATCGACGCCCGCAAGGACCTGGGGCTGTCGGCGGTCACGGACTACTCGGTGGGACCGTGCAGCGTGCGGACCATCGGCGTGGAACCGGTCGGGTCGGTCCTCTGCCACGTCTGCGAGATCGAGATTCCAGTCACGACGGTGCAGGCCGTCAGCTACGCATGATGACGACGAGGGAAACGCCCCGGCGGCAGGCTGCAACCATACCGCCGGGACTGGCCCACACAGCACAGGAGCGTGCCATGCGGGGTTCGCGCAACATAACACGCCGGCTCTGGGGCGCCCCAGAAGACGCCGTACGTGGCGGGATGGTTCCAGCGGAGGGGCACGGTGGGGATTGAAGACATCGCGCCCCTGCTGCAACTCGGCTTTGCCGCCGTCATGGCCGTCCTGATCTGGCGCGGATACGAGCGGGTCACCGGCACGCTGCTCAAGGCATTGCAGGACAACACCGAGGCCGTCACCGGCCTCAAGGGCGTGATAGCCGAGAACACGCGATCCACCGAGATGCTGGCGTCCAAGCTTGAGCGGCTTGACTACCGCGTCGGCAACCTGGAGCACGAGGTCGAGAAGGGGAATCGCCGATGATCCCGCACAACCCGTACATCTTCGCCCTGCTGACGGTCCTCCTGGCGGTGGTGCCGGTGCTCCAGGCGGCCGATCCGTCGATCGCGCTGCCGCCCGGCGTGCTGCTCGCCATTGCGGCCGTCAACATCGCCTGCGCGACCCTGCTGAAGTTGATGGGGCCGGCGCCGGCCGAGCAGCGGGGCACCGAGGTAGACCAGCTGATCGAGCGCCTGGAGGCGCTGCCGAAGGACGACCGCGACGAACTGTCGAACCGCCTGGAGTGGCGGGCGCGGCTGCGCGGGGAGGTCGAGTAAGCATGGCCAAGATCTGGCAGGCGACCTGTCACCTGTGCCGGGCGCAGCTCTCGCCGACTGAGCGCTGCATCCATCTCTGGATGGACGAACACGGCCGCGTGTTCAGGGTGTCGCCCTACCACCAGTTCGAGGAGGAGCCGGCCGTCGTCGGGAAGCTGATCGAGGTCATCGACCCGAAGAAGGGCTACCAGCGGCCGGACATCGTGCTGAATCCGCCGGCTGCCGAGACCGAAGGGGAGTAGAGGGGATGCGGGTGCTGCTCGTGGGGGCCGCCGCCGATTCGTCCATCCGCGACGTGGAGTACGGATGGCGGCGGGCATTGGAGCGGGCCGGGCACGACGTCCGGCTGTTCAACCTGAATACGCGGCTGAAGCTGTACAGCGAGTGGATGCGGCTGCGCATGGAGGGGCTGACGTGCCCGTCGTGCGACGCCTCGGTGATGGAGCCTGACGGCCTGTTCGCGGACCAGGTGACGATCATGGCGGCCGCGTCGGAGTGCGTGATTCACGAGGCGATGCGCCACGGCTCGGAGATGGCCGTCATCATCTCCGGCTGCTCGTTCCACCCGAACGGAGCCGCGTTCCTCCAGAAGGCCGGCATCCCCGTCGTGACCGTCGTCACCGAGTCGCCATACAACGACCTGGACATGATCGACCTGGCGCGCGTCTCGACCATCGTCGCCACCAATGAGCGGCGGTCCGTCGCCCACTTCGCCGGGCTGGCTGGCGAGGCCGCGCTGTACCTGCCGACCGCCTACGATGCGGAGCGCCACACGCCGGGGCCGCCGGAAGCCGGAAAGCAGTGCGACGTCTTCTTCGTCGGCACGGGCTTCGACGAGCGGGCGCGCCTCTTCGCGGATGCGGACTGGTCGGGCATCGACTTCCGCCTTGCCGGCTTCTGGCCGACCGGCGAGGACGGCGAGGTCATCCCCACGGCGCAGGAGGCGCGGCTCGGGCAGGTCGCCATCGGCCACGACGCCCGTCTTGAGCCGTTCATCGCTCGCGGGCTGATCGATAACGCCGAGACGGTGCGCTGGTACCGCTCCTCCCGGATCGTGCTGGCCGTGCACCGCGACGACGGGCGCGGCGAGAGCATCGGGCCGCGTGTCTACGAGGCGGCTGCGACGGGCGCGTTCCAGGTGGTCGACGACAGCCGGCCGGAGCTGCGCGACGTCTTCGGGGACAGCATCCCGACGTTCAGGGCCGGCGACCCCGAGCACCTGGCGTGGACGGTGCGGCACTGGCTGGCCCGCCCGGATCAGCGCCGGCTGCTGGCAGAGCGGGCGCGGCGTGCGGTCAGGCACCACAGCTACGACGACCGCCTCGCCGAGTTGACGGCGCTCATCCGACGCCTGCGGAGCGCGGCCTGATGGTGGCGACGACGGTGCAGCTGGCAGACGTGCGCTGCCCGGCCTGTGACCGGCGCTGGCACCGTGCGGAAGTGTCGCCGCATCCGCTCGTGATGCAGGCGCTGTGCCGGTCGGCGCGTTGCCACGGCGCGCTGCGCACCGTCCGCTGGCAGGATGGGCGTGCTATCCTGATCGAGACAGACGCGAGGCCGGACGCCACAGAGCGCGGAGCCCCTGACCCGAAGGGGGCTCCCTCATGGCGACCTTGCACGGACGGAACGCCGTCGTCTACCTCCAGGGCAGTGGCTCAGACGCCGTCGTCCTGACCGAAGCCGCCGAGTGGCACATCTCGCTCGACATGGAGCTTGCCGACGACGGCGCATTCGGTGACTCCTGGCTGACCCAGGTCAAGGGCCGGATGAGCTGGAACGGCTCGCTCAACGGCAACCTCGACACGGCCCAGAACCTCGTGTTCGACGCCTTCAGCGCGTCGAGCAGCCGGAAGATCTACCTGTACCCGGACCGCTCAAGCACGGGCCGCTACTACTACGGGACGTGCTACCCGAAGCTGACGGTCGACGTCACGCTGACCGGGGTCGCGAAGTTCTCCGGCTCCATCGAGGGCGACGGCACGCTAGCCGTCAACTGAGCGTGACCCGTGCCGACCATGGGGATCGAGGTGCGCGGGCAGACGGGGCGGCTCCACGCCGGTGGCCGCTTCGTCGCCGCGCTCGGCCCCTGGCACGGCACCGACCTGCCGGGGCGGCGGCGCATGCGCGTGGCCGTCTCTTCGTCCCGCCGAGACCCGGTGCGCTGGGGGCAGCACACGGCGCCGCTGGTCGTTGACCTGGACGTCGGCTCCCAGGTCTGGCGCGGGACGGCCGCCATCGAGAGCGAAGAGCCGCTGGTGCTGATCGTTGAGGAGTTCGACCTTGCCTGACATCGACGTGGGGAACCTGTTCGCGACCGACGAGACGACGACCATCTACCTGGCGCCGGCATCCGCCGCGCACCCGAAGGGCGTCTGGGTGACGCTGAAGCGGCAACTGGACTACGGCGAGCGAGTGGCCGTGGAGGCGGCGCTGGTCAAGGGGCTGGCCCCGGACGAAGCCGCGCAGCTGGCACGCGAGGCCGAGCAGCGCGGCGGCAGGGGCACGATCCTGGTGGACACCGGGCGGCAGAAGCTGCTGAAGCTTGCCACCTGGATCGCGGACTGGAACTTCCCCGGGCCGGCCGGCAAGACGGTGCCGTGGCCGTCGAAGCCGCACGAGCGCCTGGCGGTGGTGGCGTCGTTGGGGGCGAAGGCCGGGGACTGGCTGGAAGAGCAGATCGACAAGTTGATTGCAGAGGCAGAGGCGGTCGAGAAGGCAGACGCGGAGGAAGGCGGGCCTGACCCTTTGGGGCCATCGCTCGCCGTCGTCGGGCACGAAGCAACGTAGCGGTCATGCGCTACATGGGCTGGGGCTACTCGCAACTGCGGGCGTGCCCCTGGCCCGAGTACCTGGAGATCCTGGCGGCCGTGGAGCGGCAGGTCAGGGAGGCGAGCCAGCGGCGCTGAAGGGCTGACAGATGGCGGTGACGGCGGCTGAGATACGGGCGATCCTGACGCTGCAGGACCAGTTGTCGGGGCAACTCGGCAAGGTGCAGGGCGAACTGCAGAAGCTCGGGGCGAGCGCCGGCGCGGCCGGGAACGCGGCGAAGTCGGCGGGGCCGTCGTGGGCCAGCATGTCCACCGCCATCGCGGCCGGCACCGTCGCCGCCAATGCGTTCATGGCCGCCGCGAAGGGTGTTGCCGGCATCCTGTCGTCGGCAGGGTCGGCATCGGCCGACTTCGGCCAGTCGATGGCGAACATTCGCAGCCTCATCCCTGACGCCGAGTTCGCGCAGTTCGGGGATCAGTTATCGAAGACGGCGCTCAGACTGGGGAAGGACTACCCGCTCTCCGCCGCAGAGGCCGGGAAGTCGATGGAGTTGCTCGCCCAGAAGGGCATCAGCGCTCAGAAGATCGTTGAGGGCGGGGCCGAGTCCGTCGTCAAACTGGCCAGCGCAACGGGTGCGGACCTCGTCACGGCCACCGGCATTGCGGCGGCGGCGATGGATACCTTCAACGTCCAGGCAGCCGACATGGGCAAGGTTACGAACCTGATGACCGGCGCCATGATTCGCGGCGGCATGTCGGCGAGCGACTTCGGGCACGCCATCCAGTCCGGTGGCGCCGTCATCGCTCTGGCCGGCGGCAGCATCGAGGACGCCAGCATCGCCATCGCGGCGATGGCGAAGGCCGGCATTGAGGGCAGCGACGCCGGCACCAGCCTCAAGACCATGTACATGAACCTGCAGCCGTCCACGAAGGGCGCCACGAAGGCGATGCTCGAGCTGGGGCTGGTCACGAAGGACGGGCGGAATGCCTTCTTTGACGCTCAGGGCAAGGTAAAGAGCTTCGAGGAGATCAGCCGCATCCTGAGCAACAGCCTTGAGGGGCTGACCGAGCAGCAGCGGCTGCAGGCGCTAGAGACGATGTTCGGGTCCGACGCGATCCGCGCTGCCGCCATCGCGGCGAAGTTCGGAGCCGGGGCGTACGGCGACCTGGGCGCGGAGATCAGGGGCGTTGACGCCGGCGACGTGGCGGCCAAGCGGATGGACTCGCTGAAAGCATCGGTTGGGCAGTTGACGGGGTCGGCTGAGACGCTGGCGATCACGCTGATGGGGCGGCTCGGGCCTGGCATGAAGACCGTCATCGACACGGGCACCGAGTTGCTGAACGGCGTGCTTGACAAGCTGGATACACCCGAGGCTGCGGCGTTCTTTGAGTCGATGGCCCAGAAGGCGACGCAGCTTGGCAATGACCTGTACGCGGCCGGGCAGGGGGCGTCTGAGTTCGGGGCGACGCTCAGCACCATCCCCGAAGTCGGGGCGCCGCTTGACGCGCTCTTCCAGGCTGTCGGATCAACGCTGGTGGCCGTGGCGGCGATCATGCGGGGCGATGCGAAGGGGGCGGCCGAAGCGCTGACGAACGCCATCGGCTCGCTGATGACGGCCGCCGACGAGATCGGGAAGACCATCAGCCGATTTGCCGAGTTCGTCGCGTCGGCAGCACAAAAAGCCGGGGACACCGGGGCCTGGGGTGCACTCCAGAACAGTCTTGGCAACTTGCAGCAGACAGTCGAGTTTGCAGGCGACCGGCTCAACGAGTTGAGCGCGACCCTGGACCGGGTCGCGGCGGCCTCTGGCGTCGCCATGCGGCCGGTCGACGCGCTCGCCGCCATCATCAGGGGGGCGGCGCAGGGATTCGAGTACGCCACCGTCATGCTCGACGGATGGATAGACGGCGCGCTGTCCGGCATCAATATCGCCGCCAACTTTGCGGTTGGCCTCAGCAGTCTGGGGACCGCTATGCGTGCCCTGGCAACCGGGGACATCGACCTGCTGCGTAACTCCGTGGTCAATGCTCGTGAAGCGTTCGCAGCCGGCATCACTGCCGCCGAAGAGTACCGGGCGCGCGGGCTTGAGCGAGTCGGCGCGCAAGCGGCCATCACCGCCCAGATGGTCGGCGAGGGCATGGCCCAGGTGCAGGCATCTACCGAGACGAGCATGGGCGCGGCAGCAGCCGCCGCAGAGGCCAGCATGGCCGACATCGAGTCGTCTGCGCAGACGCACGCGGCAGGGGCTGTTGCGGCCGTTGAGGGGCAGGCTGGCGCGGCCAGCGCGGCCGGCTCGTCGCTCGGCAGCAATCTCGGGGCCGGCATCGTGGACGGCATCATGGGGTGGATCGGCCGCGTGCGCGCAGCAGCCGCCGAAATGGTCAATGCTGCCATCGGCTCTGGCAACGTCGAAGGCGAGATCCACTCGCCTTCCGAGCGCACGAAGGAGACGGGCCGCATGCTCGCCGCCGGCGTCGCGGAGGGCATCAAGGAACTGTCCCCAGAGGTCCAGGCGCGCATGCGCGACCTGATCGACGCGGCGGCCGAGTACGCGCCGGTCGCGGGCGAGATCAAGCGGGTGGAAGCTGAGATCGCGGCCGTTCGCCAGCGAGGCCAGACGGACGCCATCTTCCGCGCGAAGGAGATGATCACCATCGACTCCGAAGCGCTGCGCCTGAAGAAGGAGATGGCCATCGCTGAGCGGGGCATGCTGCCGATCCGCCAGGCGCTCGCACGGGCCAGCCGCGAGGTCGAGACCCTCTCGCGAGGATCGCTCGGGGACCGCCAGGCCGTCATCGGCATGGACGGCCAGCGCAAGGAGATCCGCCTCCAGATCATCGACCTGGAGAAGCAGTTGATCGGGATGGACAGCGACTCGAAGAAGGCGCAAGGCATCCAGAAGCAGATCGACAAACTGCAGGACCAGGACCGCCTGCTGAGCCTCGAAGCCGAGCGCATCGGCCTGACCAACGAGGTCGCGGCGACCGGTGCCCGCATCAGGCGGGAGGCGCTGGACGACCAGATCCGGGGGCAGGAAGACGCGCTGGCTCCGCTCCGCGACCAGATCGCACTGCTTGGTGCCGAGCAGTCGGTCTTCCAGGCGCTTGAGGCGATCATCAAGAACGCGCTCGACAACGAGATAGCCGAGCGGGAGCGGCTGATTGCCGTGTTCCGAGCGGAGGCCCAGCCGATCATCGACCGCATCAAGGTCGGGCTGGCTTACGTGGACCAGCTCGAGGCCGAAGGCGTGCTGACGAAAGAGCAGGCCGACAAGCTACGCGAGGTCGGCAAGAACCTCGACGTCGCTACAGCTGGCACGGCGGCGCTGGGCAAGGCCGCAGAAGCGTCAGCCCCGCAGATCGACGCGGCGACGAAGAAGGCCGACGAGATGGCAGCGGCCGGGGCGCGGATCGCCGGCAGCTACGACAAGGCCACGAATAAGGTCAAGGAACTCGGGGAGACCATCGGCAAGATCGACACCCCGTTCATCGACCAGGACAACCCGAAGGCGCGGCTGCAGAAGCGCGCGATGGGCGGCCTGGTGTCGGCTGGCGTCCCCTACCTGGTGGGCGAGCGCGGGCCAGAGTTGATGGTGCCCGGCAGCGACGGCACGATCCTTCCGTCCGAAGCAACGGCCTCGCTGCTAGACGGGACCAGCGGCGGCAGCACCGGGCGCGGCGCGGGCGGGGGAGGCAGGGCGGTGCACGTCCATCTTGAGGGCGCGCAGATCTACGGATTCACCGACTTTGAGGGGGCTGTGCAGCGCGCCGTGTCGAAGGGCCTCAAGCGCGGCCAGTTCGGGAGCAGGTAAGAGATGACCGCAGGAACAACCAACTTCCCGGGCTCGCTGGACTCGCACACCGGGGCGTCGCCGCTCGGGATAGGCGAGGTCAACAACCAGGCGTACACGCTGTCAACGGCAGACCACACCAACAGCGTGACGACGGTCACGGTCGCCAGCACGGCGAAGTTCGCTAGCAAGGGCTACATCGTCGTCAAGCGCGAGATCATCAGTTACACCGGCACCACGGCCACCACGTTCACCGGCTGCACGCGGGCCGTTGGCGGGACCACGGCGACCGCGTTTCTCTCGGGGACGCTGGTCGAGCAGGTGCCCGTTGCGGCGAATCACAACGACCTGGCGGCCGGACTGGTGGCCGTCGAGACGGCGATGGGTGCGCGGCTGGCCTACCTGACCCGTAAGAACAGGGTCATCAACGGCTGCATGCGCCTGAAGCAGCGCGTGACCATGCCGACGACCGACGACAGCTACACGCTGGATCGGTGGACGCTGCTGCTGGAAGCGGCTAATGCCGCAGTCGTCACGCAGGAAACCAGTGACGTGCCGACGGACGGCTCGCCGCGCGCCCTGAAGCTGACGGTTGGGTCGGGCGAGGACAATAAGTTCGGCATCGCCACGTACCTCGAAACGCTGGACGTGCGAGACCTGCGCGGCAAGACCGTCTCATTGCAGGCGAAGCTCAAGGCGACCGCCGCGATTACAGACGTGCGGATGGCCGTCCTCGAATGGACCGGCACCGCCGACAGCGTGACGTCCGACGTGGTGGGCACCTGGGGCAGCGCCGGCACCAATCCGACGCTGGCGACGTCCTGGGCGTACCTCGGGACGCCGGCCAACCTGAGCGTGACGACCTCGTGGGCCACGTACCGCGTGGAGGGGCTGACGGTCGGCGCCAGCGCCAACAACCTCGCCGTCTTCGTCTGGTGCGAGGATGAGACCACGACCGTCACGACGGACTATCTGCTCGTGACGGACGTGCAGCTTGAGGAAGGGCCGACGTGCAGCGGCATGGAGCGTCGGCCCCAATGGCAGGAGGAGCTTGCCTGTTTCCGCTGGCTGTACGTCTATAGCGCCGAGCCGATTGGCGTGGCGTACACAAACACGATCCTCACCACCGATAACTGCCAGCAGCTACCCGTCCCTATGCGCACGTCCCCGTCAATTTCCGGGGCTACGTTTACCGTCAATGCCGGTAGCGCTGGCACCGTGGCTGCCGCCGCCGCCTCGCGGCGCGTTTTGCGATTTTACAACTCGGACAGCAATTGGACGGTCAACGCACTCGTCAGCGTAACAGCGACCGTCTCGGCGGAGTTGTGACGATGACGACGTATCAGCTAACCGCAGACGGGCTGATGATCCGAGCCACGATCAGAGGCGCGGTCGCGTGGATACCCGTTGATGACGGCAATCGCGATTATCAGGACTATCTGCGCTGGGTGGCAGCCGGCAACACCCCAGACCCTGCCGACCACGAGCCGGAGCCCGAGCCGTCGCGCGATGAGCGGCTCCTGGCCGCCGTCGACGCGGCGAAGGCGGCGGTAACGGACACGAAGGTGTTCACTGCCCGGCAGGCCGCTGTGCTGTCGGCAGTATTCGACGGGCTCGGCAAGGCGATCACCGGGGAGGCGTCCTAATGCCGCAGTGGGGCACGTCCGGCAGTCTGTGGGGCGGCGGCGTTGCGGAGGCCGTCTACCCCGCGTATCACCTGATCCTGGGCGGCGTCGGGCTCATTCTGGCCCCTGGTGGCTACGAACGGCGGCTGCAGCAGGCGTACGCGGCCAAGCTGTCCACCAGCCAGTTGAGCCAGTCTGACCGCCTCGTTGATCAGCTCGTCTTGCTCGACAACTGGAACGGCGGCGAGGGATTCCTGCGCCACGAGACGGACACGCCGGACCGGTACCGGCGCGGGGCGGGCATCGACCAGTTTACGGAGGAAGGCGCGGTCGGGCTGGGGCCGTACATGAGCGCCATCAGCGGGGTGACGTCGCTCGCGCTCAACGAGATCACGGCACTGATCCCCTATCAGGGCTACCTGATGATCGGGTTCAGCAATGGCAAGGTCTACAGCCTTACGGGCAGCACCGTGGCCCTGGCCTACGACACCACGAAGAGCGGAGGTGTCCGCTCTTTCATGATTTACGAGCAGAACCTCTACACGGGGACCGGCTCGGACGGGGTCGTCTACCGCCAGGTCGGGCTACCAATCAACGCCGGCTGGCTCTCGAACTTCACCGTTGGCGCCCGAAGCCCGGCGACCGTGACGGGCGTCTACGCGCTGTCCACCCACTGTCAGGCGGGCGTGCTATACGGCTGGCACTCGGGCGACCAGACGACGTGGGGCGGCCTCGTCGGGCAGATCGCCAACTCGGGCGGCACGACTATAGCCACCGACGAGTTCCAGACATTCGATCTGCGCGTCAGCATCCTGATCACGTATCGCGGCAACCTGATGGCGGTCAGCTACGACGCGACCGAGAAGCACTGGGCGCTCTACGAGGGCGACGACTCGGAGCCGATCAACTGGCAATTCAAGGCGAGGGTGGACGGCGGCTACTGCCGCTCGGCGGCCGTCCTGGACGACAAGCTGTACCTGGGCGACGCTGTTCAGGGGCGGATCTGGCGCTGGAACGGCAGCAGCCTCGACCTGATCCACCAACTCGGGTCCGACCTCAGCCCGTACACCTCCGAGATCAAGGGGCTGGCGGCGTGGCGCGGCGGCCTGTGGGCCGGCATCGTGGACACGGACGGCACGATGGCGCTGCTGCGCTACGACGGCAATCAGTCGTGGTCGCGGCCGGTGACGGGGCTGCTCGGCACGACGCCCGGCCCGGTGTGTGTGTACAACGACCAGCTCTATTACGCGACCACGGCCGCCGGTGCGGCCCGGCTGTACAGGACTGACGGCACGTTCGGCGGGAGTGGCAACGTCGAGTCTTCGCTGATCAATGCCGACCTGTCCGGCACCGGCAAGTTGCTGCGTGGCGTGACCGTCAATCACTCGGCGCTGGTCAGCCCGCAGACGGTGGAGCTGCAGTACAAGCTCGAAGACACCGGCTCGTGGGTCAGCCTCGGCACCAGCAGTACGGTCGGCGAGACGAGCGCGGCATTCGACTTCCCGAGCGCCATCACGGCGGATCTGTTCGCCCTGAAACTGATCCTGACTGGCACTGCCGGGTCATCCTCGTCGCTGAAGGTCTACTCAGTCTCGCTGCGCTACTACCCCGCGCCTGGGGCAAAGAAGGAGTGGTCGCTGACGGTGGAGCTTGCCGGCACGACCGAGAAGAAGCTGACGCTGGCTGACGGCACGACCGAGACACGCACGGGCGAGGAAATCAGCGCGGAAATCTGGGGACTGGTAGAGGATGTCGCGCCGGTGAACCTGATCGACCTCGACCGCGAGGAGTACACGGTGCAGATCGCCGAGTTCCGCGAGGACATCGGCACCCGCTGGCCGAACATCGAGCCGCTTGACCGTGGCTGGAATCTCAAGGGCTCGCTGCGGCTGGTGGAGGTCTAGCGTGCCTGTGCCTGCGAACTACGACGCCGCGTTGCACATGTACCGAGAGGGGCAGAAGGTCGTGAGGCTCAATCACGCGCTGTTCCTGCGCTGGCTGGCCGAGCGCGGGCGATTGGAGCACTTCCCCGCCGGGCCGCCGGACGGGCACGTGGCGGCCCTGGTCAGGGAGCGGGAGCGGGTGCAATGCCTGACGACCTGAGGACGTACGCGCGAGCGGCGGCGGTCAGGCACGGCGCCCACCCTGACCTCTTCGTCAAACAAATCCAGCAGGAGAGCGGGTTCAATCCGGACGCCTTCAATGCCAGGAGCGGGGCGACCGGGATAGCCCAGATCATCCCGCGCTGGCATCCCGGGGTGGACGCTACCGACCGGTACGCCTCGCTGGACTACGCCGCGAAGTGGATGGCCGATCTTCGCAGGATCTACGGCTCCTGGGCGCGCGCACTGGCGGCCTACAACTGGGGACCGGCCAACGTGGCGAAGTGGGACGGCAAGCGGGACACGCTGCCGGCCGAGACGCGCCATTACCTCGACGTCATCCTCGGGGACGGCTGGCCGGAGCCTGATGAGGCAAAAGCGTCCGCCACCCCTCCGAGAATGCTTGCACTCCGCGTGACCGAGGGCGGGGTGCGGCTGCGCTCCGGCCCGGGCACCGATACGGCCGTCCTGGCGACGCTGGCAGACGGCACCGAGGCCGTGCCGCTGACAGACCACGCATGGCGTCAGGTCAAGGTCGGCGGGCAGACCGGCTGGATTGCATCGGACTACCTGACGATGCAATCCGAATCAATAGAGACGCAATCCGGTCCTAATCGGTTCCAATTCGATCCCAATACGCCGACCTACTATCAGCGCCAGGACTGGACGTGCAGCATCGGCTCGGTGATCTGGATGCTTCGGTCCATCGGCATCGACGTCACGCCAGACGAGGCGCAGGACGCCATGTCGCCGCGCTACGCCAACAGCGACGTGGGGCTGCTCGACGCATCAGGGGCGGGCATCGTGGCGGTCCTGCGCGACCGCTGGGGCGTCAAGGCCACGGCCTCCCCGTCGCTGACCTTCGACCAGGCGCTAGAGATGGCGGGGCGCGTGCCGCTCGCCATCGGCGGGCGCAACTGGGGCGGGCCTGGCATGGGCCACTGGTCGGCGGTCAGGGGACGCTATCAGGATTCGCTGGTGCTCGCCAATCCGGCTGGCACGGGGGCGCGCTTCGGACAGGCGTCGCTGACGCGGCAGGACTGGGCACGCATGGGGCCGTTTTCGGGCGTGGCGGTGGACCTGGAGGGATAGTGAAGACGACAGCGTTCCCCCTGATCTCATTCCCCGCAGAGCCATGCTCGGGACGCCATCCTCTCGTGCTCTCGCAGGGAGAGGTCAGGCCTGGCGTCAAGCAAGACCAGCACTGGGGAGTGCCGCCACAATGGACGATTCCCGACCCTCCGCCAGTACGCAACATCAATGTAAATGTGGACGTGCGGATATGAACAACCATCCCGACATCCTGGCCCACTCAGCGGCGTCTCGGTCGTGCTAGACTGACGCCGTAGCGCGTGCAACTCCGCTCGCGACGCCCGCCCCGCCCTTGACCATCCTACCCACGGTCAGGGCGGGGCTTTTTGCTGTGTACGACGGGAGCCAATTACCACGAATCTGGTAAAATTGACGCGACAAAGCCCCCGCATCTGTGTCACCAGATCGGGGGCGCGACACCGAGTGTAGGAGCACCCGATGCCCGAAAATGATACTCCCCACGCGGCCCGCTACCCATTGCTCACCCCGTCCCAGGCGGCGGAGCGGCTTGGCGTTTCAACGCGCACGATGCAACGCATGCTGGCTGAGGGCCGCATGCCGGCCGTGCAGATCTCGTCAAAGACCTATCGCATCCGTCCGGACGTGATTGACGAGCTATTGGCACGCGCGGCGCTTCCCGCTACCGAGCCGGCCATCCCCTATCGTCATGTTGCCAAGCGCCCCAACACTTTGGAAGGTCGTTTCTGGCGCTACGTTGAGAAGTCTGATGGGTGCTGGCAATGGACTGGCGCCGCAAATCCAAAGGGCTACGGCAATATCGGACGCGGCAAGGGGCTGGGGACTGCCAAAGCTCACCGCGTCTCTTGGGAACTTCACTTCGGCCCTATTCCCCCCGGGCTGTACGTCTGCCACGCCTGCGACAACCCGCCCTGCGTGCGCCCCGACCACCTGTTCCTAGGGACCGCTCAGGACAACAATAACGACAAGATCGCTAAAGGGCGTGACCGGAAGGTCAGGTTATGAGAATGGCTCCGAGAAATGCTCCCGCCCCGTCGTAGATGCCCCGATTTGGCGCGTTTGGCGCGGTTGCCTAGGAGGGGCTACCAGTGACCAGATATGGCACACACCCCATGATCCCCGTTCTGCATGACCGTCCTTGCCTATCAGCAAAGACCATTCTAGAGCACGGTTGCGCGACCGCAAGGGGTAGACGTGAAAACTGCCATTGAGGTTCCACGCAAAGCCCATTGCGAAAAATCAAAGGACGTGGTAGGATGGTGTTCGCGGAGGACATCGAATGGCCGACAAGGCTCGTCACCCACTCATTCAACGACTGATGGATGTGCAGCAGGCGTTCAGCCTGTCAGGCAGCGAGATGTCTCGGCGCCTGGAGATCAACCCGTCGTCATGGACGCGGCTATGCGCTGGTGATCTACAGCCGAGCCTGCGGGTGGTTCAAGCGGCAGCGGCCGCATTCCCAGAGGTGCGGCCTGTTTGCGTCCAGACTTTGATGATCCGCACAAACAGATTTGCTGATGCGGAACCATGCGAGGCGACGGCGTGACACCGCTCATGACGCCGTCGCAGGTTGCCGAGTTGCTGGCCGTCTCGTCTCGGACGGTCACGCGGCTTGCTGCCAACGGCGAGTTGCCGGGCCTGCGGATCGGCGGGCAGTGGCGATTCCGCGAATCGGTCCTGAAGGCCTGGGTGGTGGACCGCGAGGCGGCTGCCGATTGGGAGCGGGACAGCGCGACGAGCAGCAGGACGGAGGCGACCAGTGCCCCGGCTGCCGATACCGTCGCCCGTCGCCCTGTGTCGCTCCCAGTCGGCGGGCTGCCGCGCGACTACGCGCCAGTGTTCCCGGCCCTGTGGGGGGAGACGGCGAGCAATGCGGCTTCGCCAGCCGCCGCGCGTGGGCGCTCCACGCGGACACAAAAGCGCGCCACCTGAGGGTCTAGCTCAGGCGGCGCATAGGAGACGCATGGTGGCTATCTCACTCGAAAGCATAGCACAGGACGCCCGCCTCGTCACGAGGCTGACGGACCAGATCGTCGCCACGATCATGGCGCCAGCTGTCGCGGCGCTCTCGGCGATCAGCGTGCAGCGCATCCGGCCCGTGGTGGAGCGCCACGTAGCGGCCGGGCGGCTGGGCGTGGCCCGCGCGCTGGTGGCCGACGAGGTCGCGGTCGGCTGCCTCTCGCTCGAGATCACGCGCCACCTGTCGGATGACTGCGACGTGTGCCCTGACGGCTGGCGCAACTGCCTCGACCTGGCGCGCATGGAGGCGCGTGAGGCGCGGCTGTTCGACCAGATCGAGCGGGCGGGAGGTGGCATCTGATGGCCACGCCGATCACCGAGCAGCGCTGGCGGGCAGAGGTGCCCGACTGGCGCAACGACGGCGACGTCTCTCCTCATCCGAGCGACGTGTACATCACCGACACCGAGGGCTGGCAGGCAACGGTGGCATGGGTGCGCGCGGAGGGGCTTGGTTGGGCCGATGTCGAGAGCCGCGCCCGCCTGATGGCTGCCGCCCCGGAGTTGCTGGCGGCTGTTGAGGAAGCTCTTTGGTTGCTTGACCGCGTGGCCGGATGGGACGGCTATGGCGAGCCGATCACCAAGTACGCGGCTCGGCTGCACGGCGACACCATGCGCGCCGCCATCGCCCGAGCGGAGGGCCGCACCGATGGCCGTTGAGATCGCGCCGGTCCTGGGATGCGCCACGTGCGCGTCCCCGCTCTGCCCCGCCTGCCTGGGCTGCGTCTCCTGCCGCACCGTCTCGGCCGGCTGCGTCTGCCCTTCTCCCGAGTTCACCGCCGAGCGGGTTGCCGCACGGCGCGCGTGGCTCGCGTCTGAGCGGGCGCTGACCGACCACCTGAACGTGTGTTTCCCCTGCTCGCTGGACTGGGTGCCGAACTGCCCCGAGGGGATGGCGCTCCGTGATGCCGTGGATGCGGCGTGGGAGCGGTACGAGGAGACGGGCCGATGAGCGTCCCGATGGTTGACCGCCCTGACTACGTAGAGGGGCAGATTGACGCACTGACAGACATGCTGTCTGTCTTCGAGCATCGTCTTGAAAAACACCTAGACGATATCGGTGTGTTGGAGATTCGCGAAATCCTGGACGCCGACAATCCCGACGGGAACACGCCGCTGCAGCAGTACGCGGCGGATCTGGCCGTCGGCGCGCTCATGATGGGCGCCGCCATTCGAGACGCGCTACAGCACGCCCGCTGGAAGCTAAAGCGCGTCGCTGCGATGGAGACGGGCCGATGAGCGCCGCGACCATCGAATCCGTGGCCTATCGCGCGGTCCCGACCGACCGCGCCTATTACCTCCGCGAGCTGGTTGCTGCCGTGGTCGGCAACGCCGGGCTGAGCCACGAGGCAGAGCAGGAGATGCGGCGGGCATTGACCGCCCGCCTCGATCCGATCCTGAGCCTGGCCGACAGCGCCGTTGCCGCCCGCGTCGAGTTGGAGGCCGTCGAACGCCGCCTAGACCGCCACGTCCAGACGCACGACCTCTGTGTGATCGGCGTGGTGCAGGGCTGCTGGGCGCTGACCGACTTGCAGCGCACGCGGGAGCGATTGCAGCGCCGCGCTGACCGCGAGATGCGCGCACTCATGGGAGGACGACGATGAGGATTTATCTGGCGGCTCGCTACAGCCGCTTCCCAGAGATGCAGGGCTGCCGCACGATCCTTGAGGCGATGGGCCACATGGTCACGAGTCGGTGGATCGACGGCGATCACGACTATCAGGGCGATCAGTCGCCGTCTGAGCAGCGCGTCAGGTTCGCCCAAGAGGACTGGGCCGACCTGATGGCAGCCGAGTGCGTGATCTCGTTCACGGAGAAACCGGGCAAGGCCGGTGGTCGCAATCGTGGCGGGCGCCATGTCGAATTCGGGGCCGCTCTCGCTCTCGGCAAGCGATGCATTGTCGTTGGCTGGCGCGAGAACGTTTTTCACGAGTTGCCGCTAGTCCAGTTTTACCCCACTTGGGGGGCTTTGGTGCTGGCCTTGTCGGGGGAACAATCATGAACCTCCGCGAGTTCTTGGCGTGGTGGCTGCGCGGGCTGCGCGCCACGGCCGTAGCCGTTGACGAGGCGCTGACGCAGCGGCGCCTGCACGCGCGGCTTGATGCCGAGTACGAGCGCGACACAGCCGAGTTGCGGGCGTTCAAGGCTGGCCAGCGGGCCAGCCGCTACCGATCCATCGAGGCGCTGATGCTGCTGCCGACCGTCACGCCCGACCGCACCGGCTACGACCGGCCCGACTGCGGGAGCCTCGACGCCGTGATGGTCTGGATGGTCTACGAGCGGTCTGCCGGCTGGTGGCAGGCCGACACGCACAAGGTCCGCGGCGCGGCCGTCTACTGGCTGGCGATGCGCGAGAGCGTGACGGGGGTGCGGCTGTCATGAGCGACGGAACCGCAATCGAATGGGCAGACGCGACCTGGAATCCACTGAAGATCAGCACCCACCGCTGGTACTGCGAGAAGATCAGCCCCGGCTGCGACAACTGCTATGCCAGCACTTTCAACCGCCGTATGGGCGGCGAGCAGTATCCGACTGTCAGGCAGGCCGCAGTGGCAGTGCCGCTGCCTGTATTCCCGTCGCTGGATGAGCGAACGTTGGCCCAGGTTGCGACGTGGAAGAAGCCTCGCCGCGTGTTCGTCTGCTCCATGACCGACCTGTTCGGGGAGTGGGTGACGTTCCCCGAGATCAACCGCATCTTCGAGGCGATGTTGGCAACGCCGCAGCACCAGTACCTCGTGCTGACCAAGCGGCCACGGATGATGCTCGACTTCCTGGAGAACCGCCGCGACTGGCTGGCCCACACCGGTTTGGCTACGGCCAGTTGGCTGACCTCCAGCGCTTGGGCTGAATCTGTTTGGCCGAACAAGCCGCTGCGCTGGCTGGTGACAGGCGGCGGCCGGGGGATCGGCGCCGCCATCGCGACGTGCGCAGATACGCTGAATCATCGCGGGGCGCGGCTCGCTGACGTAGCCATCTTCATAGGCAATGACGCGCGTTCCCTCAGAATCGGCGACGACCTGCAGCAGCAGGCGCATCACTTCCGCCCCGGTGGCTTCGTCCAAGTTGCCCGTCGGTTCATCAGCCAAAATAATTCGAGGATCCTGCACCAGAGCCCGCGCAATCGCAACGCGCTGTTGTTGCCCCCCGGATAGGTTACGAGCCGTTTCCTGGTAACGGCCCCGAAGACCCACGCTATCTAAAACGCGTTCGGCCTTTTCAATTTCCGCTTTCGGATAAATCCCGGTTAAAACTCGAATCAATGGCACATAGGCCACACGACCCACCAAGACGTTCTGAAGGGCCGTTAGGTTTTTCACTAAGTTAAATTGCTGAAAAACAAAACCAATGCGACGATTGCGCAAATCCGCCAGTGCATCACTGTCCATGGTGGCGACATTCTCACCACCCAAATGATAGGTACCACTGGTTGGCAAATCTAAACAACCAATCATGTTCATGAAGGTGGATTTACCAGAACCAGA
>ERZ650311.319-NODE-319-length-31488-cov-14.017243_pt1 | contig 31488 bp, 28 predicted proteins | sample MGYA00376247_ERZ650311 | MGnify/ENA primary metagenome ERZ650311 (study PRJEB26733, sample SAMN07839324) | wastewater metagenome | biome: small river; feature: stream; material: water | place: USA: North Carolina | collected 2016-07-28 ...
TGCAAGAACACGGAGTTCTCGTCGTCGCTCGAATGTTGGCCTGAACTCCAAACAAAGGTTTCAAACTCTTCTTTCTGGTCTCGAGTCGGTATCGACGAAGTGCTCTCATGATGTTCCTTAAAAGGAAGAAGGGTAGAGTACCTAAATGATACTCTACCCTTCTAGGCTTGTCTATAGGAAGATCACTTTGTCGAAGGCATTTCGGTAACGGGAGTCTCCGGAACGGGAGCCGTCGGGGTGACTGGCTCTGCCGGTACGGGAGCGGTCGGAGAAGTCTCCAGAGCTCCCGTAGTCTCGTCCCCGCCTGTCTCCGATGTCGATGTCGACGTTGACGATGTCGATGTCGCCGCTGCGGGAGGCGGAGCGACTTCCTTCGAAGTGCAAGCCGAGGTGATGAACAAAAGGGTGAAAAGAAGTGTTAGGGTGCGCATGGTTTTGCCTACCTGATACGCCTTCGATGATAGGACTTTTACCGCCCTTGACGACGGCACTTCGATCGAGGTAAACTCTCCGGCATGGCCAAAGATCTAGCCGCCAGAGCCCCCGAGATCCGGGATAGAATTCGTAGGTTCCAATCCCGGATCTCGGGGCAGTTCATCGATCGAGCTGACGTCATGAATGTCATGACGGTGTGCGCGATTGCTCAGGAGCCCTTACTTCTAGTCGGACCCCCAGGTACGGCCAAGTCGGCTCTCGCAACTACTTTTCGGGATCATTTGGGGGTTTCGGATGATGACTACTTCGAGTACATGCTGACTCGATTTACGGAGCCGTCTGAGATTCTCAGACCGATCGACGTTCAAGCTTTTCGAGATGGGGCTTTCGTTCGGCGAGTTCGAGGAAAGCTTCCAACAGCCAAGATGGCTTTCCTCGATGAGATCTTCAAGTCGAACTCGGCGATCCTCAACTCGCTGCTGACCATCATCAACGAGCGCAAGTTCTACCAGGACGGTATGCCGATCCCCGTTCCGCTTCGAATCTTATTCGCTGCCACGAACGAGATTCCGGACTTGGAAGACTTGTCCGCCATTCGGGATCGGTTCGCATTGAAGGTGTTGACTTCCTCGGTCCAAGAGAGTCACTTTGTCGATCTGATCGACAAGGGGCTGGAAATGGCTTCCAGGAAAGAAGCCAATGTCAAGTCGGGAGAGCCTCTGGCGACATTCCAGGACTTCCTCGATGCTCATGACTATCTGATGAGTCAGATGACGGGGGCGTCTGATAGGGAGAAGTTCTTTCCGTCAAAAGTCATGAAACAGTTCCAGGCCGTGTTGAGGCAGATGAGGACGGATCATGGGGTTGAAGTTTCGGATCGTTCCGTTCTCAAACTGTATAAGCTTCTCCGAATCCAGGCTTGGTTGGATCATGGGGGCGTTGTCACTACGGAGGATTTGAAGCTCTTGTCTCATGCCGGAGATACGATCGAAGACCTGGAGAATCTCCGTTCGGTGATACCTCGACTTCTCGGGGCGGTGGCATGATTGCTCATGAATTGAACATGATGGGGGTAGCGGAAGGGGAGCTATCCACCATCCAAGACACGTGTTCCATTCTGCTCAATATCAGCGGAAGCGTGCCTCCCTTGGGGGTGATTCTCTCTTTCTACAGGTCTTTGATGGGGATCAGAAGCCCTGTTTCTCCCTTGGGTCCTGTCCAGAAGTTCGAAGAATGGATTGTCCATCGGATTCAGACGATACCTTGGCATGACAAGGTATCCGACCTTTTCCGAGACCCGAAGAAACGAGCGATGCGCTTGGCTCTCTTTACGGACCTCGTTCTTTCGAGGATGAGATATGAGAGACATCTGTCCTTTCTCGATGTCAAGGATTTCATCGCTCTCAAAAGCCTGCCCGAGGGGGAAGGCGACACGGAAGATCTATGCCGGGAGTATGAAACCCTCGTGAGTCTCGGCCCGGCACCCACGACGGACGCGCTGGTTGTCTACCCCCGCGAGCTTCGGCCCCCCACCCACGACGGACGCGTCGCTCCGCTCCGCGGGAAGGGCCCGCAGCAGGCGGCGGATGATCTCGTCGTCGCGCTCGCTCACTCCATGCTCCCCTGCAGGGCCTCGCGGGCCACGCGGGCGGAGGCGAGGTTCAGCTCGCGGGCCAGGTCGCCCAGCTCGTAGTCGTCCTGGGCGATGGTGGTGGCGCCGAAGGTGTTGGTCTCGATGATGTCGGCGCCGGCGGCCAGGAAGCCCTCGTGGATGTCGCGGATCACGTCGGGGCGGGTGAGGCTCAGGAGCTCGCCGTTGTTCTTCACGTCCACGTCGTGGCTGGCGAAGCGCTCGCCGCGCACCTGTTCCTCGGTCAGGCGCAGGCGCTGGATCATCGTGCCCATGGCGCCGTCGATGACAGCGATGCGCTGGGCGAGGATGCCGGGCAGGGCCTGGCCGCGGGTGTAGGCGATGGCGGAACTCATGATGGCCTCGATTGTAGGAACTGGCAGGTGACGGCGGGGCGGCCGCCGGCTTGCGACGACAATCACGGCATCTTGTCCGCGCTCCTGAATTCCCCCTCCACCACCCCGCTCGCCGTGCTGCGCGAGGTTTTCGGCTACGAGCAGTTCCGCGGCCCGCAGGCCGCCATCATCGACCACGCCTGCGCCGGCGGCGACGCCCTGGTGCTCATGCCCACCGGCGGCGGCAAGTCGCTGTGCTACCAGATTCCGGCCCTGCTGCGCCCCGGCGTGGCGATCGTCGTGTCGCCGCTGATCGCGCTGATGCAGGATCAGGTCAGCGCGCTCAAGGAAGTCGGTGCGGCGGCGGATTTCCTCAACTCCAGCCTGAGCTTCGAGCGGGCGATGGAAATCGAGCGGGCGATGCTCGCCGGCGCCCTCGACCTGCTCTACGTGGCGCCCGAGCGCCTCGTCACGCCGCGCTTCCTCGATCTGCTCGATCACCTCTACGAATCCGGCCAGCTGGCGCTCTTCGCCATCGACGAAGCCCACTGCGTTTCGCAATGGGGCCACGATTTCCGGCCCGAATACCTGCAGCTGTCGATCCTCCAGGAGCGCTACCCGCAGGTTCCGCGCATCGCCCTCACCGCCACCGCCGACGCCCAGACCCGCCGCGAGATCGCCGAGCGCCTGCGTCTGCTGGATGCGCGCGAGTTCGTCTCCAGCTTCGACCGGCCCAACATCCGCTACACCATCGTCCCCAAGGACAACCCCCGTGCCCAGCTCCTCGCCTTCATCCGCGACGGCCACCTGGGCGAAGCCGGCATCGTGTATTGCAGCTCGCGCAAAAAGGTGGACGAGACCGCCGCCTGGCTCAAGGAGAAAGGCATCGCCGCGCTGCCCTACCACGCCGGCCTGGGCGCCGAAGAGCGGGCCACCCACCAGGAACGCTTCCTGCGCGAAGACGGCATCGTGATGGTTGCGACCATCGCCTTCGGCATGGGCATCGACAAGCCCGACGTGCGCTTCGTCGCCCACCTCGACCTGCCCCGCTCCATCGAAGGCTATTACCAGGAAACCGGCCGCGCCGGCCGCGACGGCCAGCCCGCCGAAGCCTGGATGACCTACAGCGTGGCCGATCTGGTGCAGCAGCGTCGCTTCATCGACCAGAGTGAAGCCGGCCCCGAGGTCAAGCGCGTCGCCACCGCCAAGCTCGACGCCCTGCTCGGCCTGTGCGAAACCACCGGCTGCCGCCGCCAGCGCCTGCTCGGCTACTTCGACGAGGAATCCGAGCCCTGCGGCAACTGCGACACCTGCCTGCATCCGCCACAAACCCGCGACGCCACCGATTCGGCCAGAAAGGCGCTGTCCTGCGTGTTCCGCACCGGCAGCCGCTTCGGCGCGGCCCATGTGGTGGACGTCCTCATCGGCAAGGCCACCGAAAACGTCAAGAAGTGGCAACACGATCAGGTCAGCACCTTCGGCATCGGCACCGAGCTCGACGACAAAGGCTGGCGCACCCTGATCCGCCAGCTCGTCGCCCACGGCGCGCTGGCCGTCGATCACGAACGCTACGGCGCCCTGACCCTCACCGAATCCGCCCGCCCGTTGTTGCGCGGCGAAGCGGCCTTCACGATGCGCCTCGACGTCGCCGCGCCCAAAAAGGGCCGCAATGTCGGCACCGCCCGCAAAACCGTCGACTGGCCTGCCGCCACCGGCGCAGAAGCCGCCCTCCTCGAACGCCTGCGCGCCTGGCGCGCCAGCACCGCCAAGGAACGCAACGTTCCCGCCTACGTCATCTTCCACGACGCCACCCTGCGCGACATCGCCCGTCAAAAGCCGGACAGCATCGACGAACTGGCCACCATTTCCGGCGTCGGCGACCGCAAGCTCGACGCCTACGGCCGGGACATCCTGAACTTGCTGGCCGAGGCCGGCTGACGCCCGCAGCTACTTCGCGCCTCGGATCGCCGCAGCCCGCTTCGTCAGTGTCGCAGCCTCGGTGGCGCGCCCCTGCGCTTTGACCGACTCGGCCAGCGCTTCGAGCACCTCGGCCACCTCGGCGCTCTGTGGCCCGGCGCTCTTCTCGATCACCGGCAACGCCTGCCGGTAAAGCGCCTCGGCCCCTTTCTGGTCACCCTGGGCGGCGCGCAAGCGGCCAATGTCGAAACGTGCGATCGCCACCTGCGGATGCTCGGCACCGAGCGTCGTCAGCCACACGTCGAGCGCTCGCCGACAATAACCCTCCGCCTCCGCATAACGGGCCTGATCGCGCAGGTTCCCACAGAGATTGCTGGCACCCGCCGCCGTCTTGGGATTCATCGGCCCCAGCGCCTTGACGAAGATCTCCAGCGACCGCCGGAACAGCGGCTCCGCCTCCTTGAACTGCCCCTGCGCGTTGTGCAGGAAGGCATGGTTGTTGAGCATCAGCCCGTATTCCGGATTGTCGACGCCCAGAGTTGCCCCTACGATCTTCAGCGCCCGCTCGTAAAGCGCGTGGGCATCCGCGTAGCGCTTTTCGGCGCGATAGATCATCGCCAGATTGCTCAGGGCGCTGGCCAGCGGCGGTTTGTCCGCAAAGACCTTCTCGGCAATGGCGACCTGGCGTAGCGCCAGCTTTTCCGCCCGCGCCATGTCGCCAAGGCGTGAAGCGGTGGTCGTCGCCATCGCCAGGACCTCCAGCAACTCGGGATTGTCGGGGCCACCGAACTTCTCGCGGACCGTCAGCGCCCGCTGCAACACCGGATCGGCATCGCTCCAGGCGTTGGTCGCCAACAACAGATGACCGCGCTCGGTCAGGGCCAAGCCGGTGAGCGGATGCTCGGCGCCGACCGACTTTTCGCTAATGGCGAGCGCCCGCTTGCTATTGGCGCCCGCCTCGGCGAAACGGCCCAGTTCGGTCTGCACACGCACCAGCCCGATCAGGCTGTAGGCAACCTCGGGACTCTGCGCGCCGGCCAACTTCTCGACGATCGCCACCGCCCGCTTGCGCAGCGGTTCGGACTCCTGCGGTCGGCCAAGCCGCTCCAGCGTGTTGGCCAGCACGTCCAGCGCCTCGGCCACCCGTTCGGACTCCGGCCCCGACAACTTCTCGGTCAGCGTCAGCGCACGCCGGGCCACCGGCTCGGCCTCGACATAACGCCCGCGCATGCTCAGCAGCGCCGCGTAGTAAGCCAGCGGCTGACCCAGCGCCGAGCCGTCCGGGCCCATCGCTCGCTCGATCATCGCAATGCTGCGTTTCAACGCCCCTTCGGCTTCATCGAAACGTCCGAGCGAAATCGAAGCCAGCGCGATCAGCTGCAAGTTGGCATTGGTGGCCGGGTTATCCATCCCGATCTCCTTCTCGGCGAGCCGCAGCGCCTCGGTCGCCTTGACCCGCGCGGCCTCATACTGCCCCTGCTGATAGAGCGAGATCGATTCCTTGTTGAGCGCCTGCCAAGCGCTGCTTTGCGCCTGCGCCATCGGGGCGATGCCAATCAAGGCCGCAGCCAGCAGCGCCGGGGCAATCCGTTTTCCGAGTGTTTTCATGGCGAATCCTTTCACGCCGGCACGGCGTCGTCCGGCCTCATGACAGGGGGAAATTCGCCATTCAATCTAGCCCAGCAAGCCCTTCGGTACCTTGCGCAAGCGCAAACACCCTGCACCCCCGAATGCGCTAAGCCCAACTAATGAAACCCTGCCTGCCGATCCTGCCCGTCACCACCCTCGCGGACTGCGCCGCCATGCGTGACGCGGTACCCGACAGCGCAGGTCACCAGGGCGGCCACCTCCCCGATGCACGATCTCAACCTCGTCCATACCGACATCCCGGCGTGCTCACCGAGGCCCGAAAGGTGCCCTACGCCCAGCCCGCCAGACTCGACCGCATGGCGCATGCAGGCCGGTGCCGTGCATATTTGAAGCCATTTCAGACGATCGGAAACGCGGGGGAGCGGCGGGGGCCGGCGGGGCTCATTGAGGTGAGGATGGGGTACAGGTGCCGTAGAGAGCCTGTCGAGGCGCCACGGCCAAGCTCGACGCCTAAGGCCGGGACATCCTGAACTTGCTGGCCGATACATCCCCGCTCTTACATCCCTTTACACGGGGCGCACACCCCTTTACGCCGCCCTGCCGGATGATGGTCATCGCAACTGGGCCAGCCCCTGTCCGCGGAACCGGCGCATCGGGCCGGCCCTCTGCACTGCCAATCAAGGAACAGCCATGAAAACCGTCAAGTTGATCCTCGTCCTGATCGTCCTCACCCTCGCAGGCACGGGCATCGCCCGGGCAGACCGGGGGCATGCCCATATCGGCGTCGTCATCGGCGCGCCGTTCATCGGCGGCCCCTACTGGGGTCCGGGGTATTACGGGCCCTATCCCTACTACCCGCCCGCCTACTACCCGCCGGTCGTCGTCGAACGGCAGAGCCCGCCGGTCTATATAGAGCAATCCCAACCGGCCGCGGCACCGGCGCCAGCACCGGAGAACTACTGGTATTACTGCGCCGAAACCAAGGCCTACTACCCCTACGTCAAGGACTGCCCCGGCCCCTGGCAGCGCGTCAGCCCGCAGCCGCCGTCTTCGCGCTAAGCCCCTCGGAGCCCCGACCATGAAATCCCGTCATGTTCTTCTTGTTGCCGCGCTGCCGATCCTCGCCCTCGCCGGCTGCGCCGTCGCACCGACCGGCCCCACAGCCATGGCGCTGCCCGGCACCGGCAAAAACTTCGAGCAGTTCCGGGCCGACGACATGGACTGCCGCCAATATGCCCAGTATCAAACCGGCGGCAAGAGCGCCGATCAGGCCGCCGTCGACGCCGGCACCCGTAGCGCCATACTCGGCACCGCGGTAGGCGCCGTGGCAGGCGCCGCCATCGGCGGCCACAACGGCGCCGGCGTCGGTGCCGGCACCGGGCTGCTGTTCGGCAGCATGGCCGGCACCGAAGCCGCCCAGAGCTCCGCTTACGGCAGCCAGCGGCAATACGACAACGCCTACATCCAATGCATGTACGCCAAAGGACATCAAGTGCCGGTTCCACAAGGGCAATTCCGTTCCGGACGATACTCGTCCGGCGCCCCGGCGACGGGCTCTTACGCCCCACCTCCGCCGCCCGACGCGCCGCCGCCCCGCTGACCTCAGCCCCCCTGAACGACAACGGGCACCCGCAGGTGCCCGTTGTCAGATCCGGCAAAGGCCGATCACTTCACCGCCAGCAGTTCCACTTCGAACACCAGTGTGGCGTTCGGCGGGATCACGCCGCCGGCACCGCGGGCGCCGTAGCCGAGGTTGGGCGGAATGGTCAGCTTGCGCTTGCCGCCAACCTTCATGCCCTGCACGCCTTCGTCCCAACCGGCGATCACGTGGCGGGCGCCGAGAGGAAAGACGAAAGGATCGTTGCGGTCCTTGCTGGAATCGAACTTCTTGCCGTCGGTGAGCCAGCCGGTGTAATGCACCTGGACGTGCTGACCGGCGCTGGCTTCGGCGCCGCTGCCGACTTCGATATCTTCGATGACGAGGCCGCTCGCCGTGGTGGTTTGGGTCATGGAGTGCTCCTGGTTAAAGACGGGCGGATTCTATGTCAATTCCCCTTGCGGCGCCCGGCGAACGCGCTGCGGAACTTGGCCACCTTGGGCCCGACGACCACCCGGCAGTAGGGCTGGGCGCCATTACGGGCAAAGTAGTTGGCATGGTAGGACTCGGCCGGCCAGAAGGTAGCGGCGGGCTCGATCTCGGTGACGATGGGCGCGTCGAACTCGCCTTCGAAGGCGAGCGCCTCGATCTTGGCGCGGGCGATGGCGTCCTGCTCCGGGCTGGTGGTGAAGATCGCCGAACGGTATTGGGTGCCAACGTCGTTGCCCTGACGATTGGGCGTCGTCGGATCGTGGATCGCGAAGAAGATGTCGAGCAGTTCGGCAAAGCCGATCTGGCGCGGATCGAAGTCGATCTTCACGGCCTCGGCATGGCCGGTATCGCCGCTGCAGACCTCTTCGTAAGTCGGCGCCTCCACGTGGCCGCCAATGTAGCCGGACTGGGCCGCGCTCACACCTTCGACCTCCAGGAAGACCGCCTCGATGCACCAGAAGCAACCGCCGGCAAGAATGGCGGTTTCGGTGGTTTTGTCTGTCATTTCATCTCTCCGGGTTGGGCTCCGGCCGGGCGCTTTCCGGCGGATAGACCTGAAGATAAAGCAGATCGCTGGCGAAGGCGAGGCAGGGCAACGAAACGAGCAGCAGCGGCGGAAAGAGGATGGTGGCGATCACCGCCACCGCCAGAATCAGCGCCCACACCGGCATGGCCGTCGGGTTGGCAAACACGGCGCGGACACTGGCCGTCACCGCGCCGACCAGCGTCGCGCGGCCGTCGAGAAGCAGCGGCACCGCGAAAGCCGTGATGTTGAAAACGATGCAGGCCAGCACCGCGCCCATCGCGCCGGTCCACCCGTGAAAGCGGGCCACCTTAGCGACGTCCTGCGCCTCGCCGCCGATCATGAAGCTATAGACCGTTGCCGCATCCGTCACCCAGATCAGAAAGAGTAGGCAGCACGCCGCCGAGAGCCCCCACACCCCGCGCGGCGCGCGGCGGAAGCCATCCAGCACGTCGCCGAATGCCGCTCGCCGCCCCGCGGCCACGGCTCGATGCAGCGCGAAGAAGCCCGCCAGCACCGCCGGGCCGACCAGCAGAAAACCGCCGGCGAAGGGCAGCATCATCGGCGCCAGACCGAAGTGGATCAGCAACGCAAAAATCGCCACCCCGATGACGACAAAGATCGCCGCAAAGCTGGCGGCAGGCCGCACGCAACATCGGAACGCCTGCCACGCTCCGGCCACGGCGGCAAAAACGGCGGCGACTGAAACGCGGCGGGGATTGAGGATTTCGGGCACGGCGGCACTCCGGGAGGCGGGCCTTTCATCTCGCCCAAGTCGCCGGGCGGCGTCCATGATTTGCATCAAGCCCGGCGCCAGCGCCTACTTGAACGACAGCGAGAACAGCATGTCGAGGGCGTTTTCGCTGCCGGCGCGACCGATCACCGCAATGCGCCGGGTGAGCTGATAGGTGAGTTTGACGATGCTCGACGTGCCGGCGATGCTCTGCTCGAACGACAGCATGGCCCGCGCCGACAGGCGCTTGCCGATGGTGATGACCTGACCGGGCACGCTATCCACGGTGCTCGCCGACGCACTGGAGGCCGTGCCGGTGACGCTGCCGGTGGCAACGCTGCTGGTCTGCACCCGGCTGCGGCTATCGACGCCCGAGCCGATGGAGAACTCGTCGAAACCCAGCGCCTTGGCCAGATTGGCCGACAGGCCGCCGCCGGGGCCGCCGAGCAGCGCCTGGGCGGCCGGCAGCAGGAGCGCCATTTCGCCGCCGGAGCCCTGGTCGGGCGGACGCCCAAGGACGATCCAGCCGAGTTTTTCCGGATCGGGCACGTTGGGTTCGGACACCAGCCGCACCACCGGGCGACGCGCCGTACCGCTGATGCCGACCCCCGCCTCCACCGCCAGCCCCTTGCGCAGGGCCACCACGTTGAGTCCGGGATTGGCGACCGGGCCGTTGAAGCTGAGAATGCCGCGTTCGATGGAGAGCTTCTGACCGTAGCCCTCGAAGACGCCGCCGACGGTGTTGATGGTGCCGGTGGCAGCGAGCGGCCGGCCCTCGCCGGAATTGAGGCGCAGATCGCCGGCCAGCCGGGTATCGAGCCCCAGCGCTTTCACATAGAGCGCATTGCCCAGGCCAATCGCCAGATCGACCGACATCTTGAAGGGACTGGCGGCCGGCTTGCCGATCCGCGCCGGATCGAGCACCACCACGTCGTCCCCGAGGCTGGGCGCCGGCGTGCGCGACAGTTCGACGAAACCGGCGTCGGCGGCGAGGCGGCCCTTGAGATGGGCCGAGTTCCAGCCGGTGATCACCTCGCCCTCGCCGCTCAACACCAGCCACTGGTCCGCCCGCTGGAGAAGCGGCAGGCGCTCGGCGGCGAAGTCGAAGTGCCCCGCTCCGCTGGCCAGTTGCACTTCGCCACGGGCCTTGAGCGTGCCCGGCGTGGCGGTCAACCGCGCCACGTCGATGCGCCCTTCGCCCGGCTTGACCCGGTTGGGCGACACGAAGCTGAATTCCTCCAGACGCAGGCGGTCGCGGTTGAAATCCGCCAGCAGCGTGCCGCCGGACAGGTGCAGCCCCTGGTCGGCCATCACGAAGGACAATTGTTCGCCGCGGATGCGTCCGGCGGTCTCCGGCTGGGCCGGCGTGCCCGCCAGCGTGAATTCGCCCTTCAGGCTGCCGTCCGTCTTGAGGTTCTGGTCGGCCAGCGGGCCGGCCCAGGCGATGGACGGAATATCGAGACGCGCTGAGCCGAGCAGCGGCGCGCCGGGCACGAGACGCACGCTGCCGTCGGCGGCCCGTTCGGCCAGCGCAGTGCCGGCCCCCGACACGCTGCCGAGCCGGCTGCCGTGGGCCGAAAAACCGAAGGCGAGCCGGTTGGCGGTGGCGTTGAGCGTGATCTGCAGATCGTCGAGGCCAAGGCTCACCGGCGAATCGCCCTGCAGTTCGAGATCGCCCTTTTCGCGGTAGAAGCGCACCAGGCCGTTCACCTGTTCGGCGATATCCACGTCCCACTCGCCGCCGATCTGCAGCGAATCGCCGCGGGATTTCACCGCGCGGGTCTTCGGATCGATGATCACCCCGACCTGCACGGCGCCGACGCTGCCCCGCGCGACGAGATGGCGAGCCTGCCAGCGGGTGTCGTCGAAACGAAAACGCCCGCCGGCGCCGCCCCGCAGTTCGGCCGCCCCCAGACGCACGGCATCGGCCGAAAGCAGCAGCGGCGCTGGCGCAACGAGTGTGGCCGGATAGTCGCCACGCGTTTCGAGCGCGGTGAGCCGCCCTTCCCAGCGCGGCCCGTCGGATAGCGCGCCGGCCAGCTCGATGCGCACCGAATTGGCCTCGCGGCCGAGCGCTTCGAGGTGCGCCGTGTTGGCGGCCCGACTGCCTTCGAAGACGAAAGCGGCGCTGCGCACCCGCGCCTCCCGCTCGTCGGCGAGGCCGAGGCCGGTGAGGCCGAGCTTCACCGCGATGGCGCCGTCGCGCCCTTCGGCGAGGCGGCCGCGGCCTTCGGCGGCGTCGACCCGCAGCGCGCCGAAGCCGAGCTTTTCGCCGCGCAGTTCGAACTCCCCTGCCGGGTGGTCCGCACTACCGCGCAGCACGCCGTCGAGCGCCACGCGTCCAGCGAGGCCGTGACCCAGCGCAGCCAGGGCCGGCGCGTCGAGGTGCACACTGAGCGCATCGCCGGGCTTGCCGTAGCGCCCCTTGGCAGACAGGCGGTTACCCGCCATTTCGAGGCTCAGATCGGCATCGGCAAGACGCGCGCCGTCGACCGCCAGCACCCCTTTTCCGGCCAGCGGCTTGCCGTCGAGGCTGCTGGGAGCCAGATCGAAGGCGAGCTTGCCGGCGAGGCGCGGCTGGCGCTGCCCGGAAAGGCTGAACCGGGTGTTGAGATCGGCGGCCAGCGCGGTGGCCACGAAGGCGCGGGGGTCGAAGTGCAGCAACTGGCCGGAGGCTTCGAAATGCCCGGCGCCGCCGAGCTGCAGCTTGCCGCTGGCCTCGAGGCGGGCCGCCCTGGCGCTGGCGAGAAGTTTTTCGATGGCCAGGAAGCCGGCGGCGTGACGGGCCTCGAACCGCAGGGCGAGTTGCGGATCGCGGAGATCGGCGCTGACGGTCTGGGCCTCGGCATCGGCCTTGGCCGAAATGCGCCCGGCGATCCGCGTGGCGACGGCGCGCCGGTCGAGCTGGCGGGCATCCAGTCCAGCGATGCGCAATTCGGCATCCAGCATGCCGAAGCCCTTGCCTGCATCCTTGGGCGCCAGCCAGTGGACGGAACCGTCGGCGCGGCCCTTGCCGGGCAGATGCAGTTCGAGGCCCGAAACGGCCAGTTCGCCGCCGGCCCAGCGCAGACGGGCGGCGAGGGATTCGAGGGGCAGCGCAGCGCTGTCGTAGCTGCCCGGCGCGCGATTGACGATGTGCAGCGGGCCGCTGACGATCCAGTCGGCAGCCCCCGGCCTGGCGACCGAGCCGGGCGCGACGGACGGCTCGAAGTCGGCGTCGATGTCGAGCTGCGCCCTGGGCGCGGCGGCGTGGAAGCGGCTCGGGTCGGCGTTGCGTAGCTGCACTTTGGCCGACTGCAGCGGCAGCGCGGCGAAGGGCGTGGCCACGATGGCGGCGCGGCCGTCCATGCCGGCGCCGCTGGCCGTTGCGTCCAGCTGCAGGCTTTCGAGATTGCCGCTGGCGCGGGCCTCCACCGTATAGGCTTCGTCGGCCTGACGGGTGGCGAGGCTGGCCGTGGCGCCCAGCGGGAAAGGCCGGCGACCGTCGAGTTCGAGGTTCGCGACGAGCCGACCGAAGGGTGCGGCGGCCTTGAAATCGGTAAGGCGGTGCCGACGGCCGTCAGAGACGAGGCTGCCGGAGAGCGCTGTCAACGCCATGTCGGGCGGCGCGGGCTGGCCGTCGATGAGTTTGCCGATCGACAGGCGGTCGATCCGGAAGCGGTCGATGCGCGCCGCCTTCGGCAATTCGAGACTGGCCGGCAGCGTCGTCGGCTCGTCGCTCGAAGCGCTGGCGACCGCGACTTCGGCGGCCGACAGGCTGGCGATCTCCAGTCCGCTGCTGCCCAGCGCGGCGGGCCGCCAGTCGATGGTCAGGTCGCGGATATCGAGATGCAGGGTCGGCGTGCGCACATGCAGGGCGCCGAGTTTGAGCTGCCCAAACACGTAACCCTCGGCGTTTTCGACGCTGACGCTCCCGCCGCTGAGCCGGACCGCCAGATCGATAACGGACTGCAGGCCGGATTGCGTGCCGCCCAGCCAACCGATCAGCACCACGACGACCGCGGCCAGCGCCAGCGCGCCGGCCAGCAAGCCGCGCACGAGGCGCGCACCCCAGCCTTCGCCGCGCGGACGCACGGGCAGCGAAGGCGACTCCGAGGACGGTGCTTGCGGCGCCTCGCTCATTGGTCAGCCGAACAGGCTGGCCAGACCGGCGCCGGGGTCGTCGGCGCGCATGAAGGCTTCGCCGACGAGGAAGGCGTTGACCTTGTTGCCGCGCATCAGCGCCACGTCGGCGGTCGTCAGGATGCCCGACTCGGTGACGACGATGCGCTCCGCGGGCACCCGCGGCAGCAGGCCGAGCGTGGTCTGCAGGCTGACTTCGAAGCTGCGCAGGTTGCGGTTGTTGATGCCGACGAGGGGCGTGCGCAACTGCAGCGCCAGATCCAGCTCGGCGCCGTCATGAACCTCCACCAGCACGCCCAGGCCGAGGCTTTCGGCGATGGCTTCCATCTCCTGCATCTCGCTCAGACCGAGGGCCGAAACGATCAGCAGGATCGCGTCGGCGCCCATCGCCCGGGCTTCGTAGACCTGATAGGGATCGACCAGAAAATCCTTGCGCAGGACCGGCAGGCTGCAGGCGGCACGGGCCACTTTCAGGTATTCCGGCGAGCCCTGGAAGAACTGCTTGTCGGTCAGCACCGACAGGCAGGCTGCGCCGGCCTTTGCGTAGCTGGCGGCGATTTCGCCCGGACGGAAGTCGGCCCGGATCACGCCCTTCGACGGGCTGGCCTTCTTGATCTCGGAAATCACCGCCGCGCCGCCGGCCGCGATCCTGGCCCGGATGGCGCCGACGAAATCCCGCGCCGGCGCCTGCGCCGCGGCCAGCTCGCGCACCGCCGTATCGGACACCGCCGCCCGGGCGGCTGCGACTTCCTCGCGCTTGACCGCGAGAATCTTGTTGAGAATGTCACTCATAGGCGGCCTCAGGCGAACTTTTTGGTACAGGCGACGAAGGCGTCCAACTTGGCGCGCGCCGCCCCCGAAGCCAGGACTTCCCGCGCCTTGGCGATGCCGGCACCGATGGAGTCGACGACGTTGGCCGTATAAAGCGCGGTGCCGGCGTTGAGCGCGACGATCTCGCGGGGTGCGCCCGGCTTGTTGTCGAGCACGCCGAGGAGCATCTGCTTCGACTCTTCGGCGTCGGCGACCTTGAGGTTGCGGCTGGACATCATGGTCATGCCGAAATCCTCCGGGTGGATTTCGTATTCGTAAATCTGGCCGTCCTTCAGTTCGCCGACCAGGGTCGATGCGCCGAGGGAGACTTCGTCCATGCTGTCGCGGCCGTAGACCACCGTCACGTGATTGGCGCCAAGGCGCTGCATGACGCGCACGCAGATCCCCACCAGATCGGGATGGAACACGCCCAGCAAGGTGTTCGGCGCGCCGGCCGGATTGGTGAGCGGGCCGAGGATGTTGAACAGCGTGCGCACGCCCATCTCGCGCCGCACCGGCGCCACGTTTTTCATTGCAGCGTGATGGTTGGGGGCGAACATGAAGCCGATTCCGGTTTCGGCGATGCACTCGGCAACCTGCTCCGGGGTGAGGTTGAGCTTGACGCCCAGCGCCTCGAGCACGTCGGCGCTGCCCGATTTGCTCGACACGCTGCGTCCGCCGTGCTTGGCCACGCGGGCGCCCGCCGCCGCCGCGACGAAGATCGTGGCGGTGGAAATATTGAAGGTGTGGGAGCCGTCGCCGCCGGTGCCGACCACATCGAGGAAATGCTCGTTGGGCGGCGGCACGATCACTTTGGTGGAGAGTTCGCGCATCACCGTGGCGGCGGCGGCGATCTCGCCGATGGTTTCCTTCTTGACCCGCAGGCCGGTGAGGATGGCGGCGGTCATCACCGGCGAAATCTCGCCGGCCATGATCTGGCGCATCAGTGAAAGCATTTCGTCGAAGAAGATCTCGCGGTGATCGATGGTGCGCTGCAAGGCTTCCTGGGCAGAAAAAGTCATGTTCGGGCTCCGGTCAGGCGTTCTTGGATTGTTCGAGGAAGTTGCGCAGCAGATCGTGGCCGCGCTCGGTCAGGATGGATTCCGGGTGGAACTGCACGCCTTCCACCGCGAGGGTCTTGTGGCGCACGCCCATGATCTCGCCGTCGTCGGTCCAGGCGGTGACTTCGAGGCAGTCCGGCAGGCTTTCGCGCTCGATGGCCAGCGAGTGGTAGCGGGTGCAGGTCAGCGGATTGGGCAGTCCCTTGAAAACGCCCTTGTCGAGGTGATGCACCGGCGACACCTTGCCGTGCATCAGCTTCTTGGCGTGAACGATCTTGCCGCCGAAGGCCGCGCCGATGCTCTGGTGGCCAAGGCAGACGCCGAGCAGCGGAATCCTGCCGGCGAAGGCCTGGATGGCGGCCACCGAGATGCCGGCTTCGGCGGGCGAACACGGCCCCGGCGAAACGACGATCTGGTCGGGTTTGAGATGGGCGATCTGCTCCACACCGATTTCGTCGTTGCGGAACACCTTGACCTCAGCCCCCAGCTCGCCGAAATACTGGACGAGGTTGTAGGTGAAGCTGTCGTAGTTGTCGATCATCAGCAGCATGGCTGGAAATCCTTTCCGGAAATGCGGCCGGCCGCGCGAGCGTGGCTCGGGGCTGCGGGCGCAATTGCATATTGTCCATTGAATCCGGCCGGGCGCCGCAGGACGGGCGCGGGCCGGCAAAGCTTTGTAACCATGGTTACCGACAGCCCGCGGCGGGCTGTGGAATCATTTGTCCGTTTTCCACATGACAAAAAGGAAGAATCATGAGAATCGCCCGCATCCTGCTCGCCGCCGCCGCCCTGACTGCCACGACCGCTCCGGCCCTGGCCGGCGAGTGGCAATTCCTGCCCATCGCCGACAAGGGCTACACCCCGGCCTTCGTGGCTTCGGTGACCGGCGGCGTGATGAATCCGCAGCACGTCAGCAGCAGCGGCGCCTGGGGTCTGGAACTGGCCATGAACTGCGGCCTGCTGCAAACGCCCACCGGCGTGATCCGCACCAAGCTGTCGGTGACCAAGTTCGACAAGAGCGGCCTCGATCTGACCACCGTCGAACTCAATCCGCGCTGGACCACGCCGATCGCCAAGGATCTGACCCTCGGCGTCGGTCCCGGCATCGGCTGGGTGAAGGCCGACAGCGGCAGCCGCACCACCGACATGTTCGCCTGGCAGGTGGGCGCCGACCTGGACTACCGGATCGGCCAGCTCAATCTGGGCCTCGGCGCCCGCTGGCAGGACACGGTGAACAAGACCGTCTCCGCCGGCCGCGAAGGCGCGGACAACTGGCTGGTGCAGGCCAAGGTCGGCGTCGCCTTCTAGGACGCCCGCGAAGCCCGTGCAAGGCCGCCTCCGGGCGGCCTTTTTCATGGCCTTCACAGCGAGGTATCGAGTCCGGCTTCGGCGATTTCGGCGGCGCGGAGCATCGCGCGGGCCTTGCTCTGGGTTTCCAGCCATTCGGACTGCGGGTCGGAATCGGCGACGATGCCGGCCCCGGCCTGGACGTGGATCATGCCGTCCTTGACCACCGCGGTACGGATCGCGATGGCGAGGTCCATGTCGCCGTGAAAGCCGAGGTAGCCGACCGAACCGGCGTAGATGCCGCGCTTGGTCGGCTCCAGTTCGTCGATGATTTCCATCGCCCGCAGCTTGGGCGCGCCGGAGACGGTGCCGGCCGGGAAGGTCGCGCGCAGCACGGCCAGCGCATTGAGGCCGTCCTTGAGCTTGCCTTCGACGTTGGACACGATGTGCATCACGTGGGAATAGCGTTCGACGGTGAAACGCTCGGTGACGCGCACGCTGCCGGTCTTGGCGACGCGCCCGCAGTCGTTGCGGCCGAGATCGAGGAGCTGGGTGTGCTCGGCGCGTTCCTTCTCGTCGGCCAGCAGTTCCTTTTCGAGGGCCAGATCCTCGTCGTGGCTGGCGCCGCGCTTGCGGGTGCCGGCGATGGGCCGCACCGTGACGTCGCCGTCCTCGAGGCGCACCAGGATTTCCGGCGACGCGCCGACCACCTGGAACTCTTCGAAGTTGAAATAGAACATGTAGGGCGACGGGTTGAGGCTGCGGATCGCCCGGTACAGCGCCAGCGGACTGGCACCGAAAGGCTTGCTCATGCGCTGGCTGAGCACCACCTGCATGATGTCGCCGTCGACGATGTAATCCTTGGCCTTTTGCACCGCGGCCTTGAAGGCTTCCTCGCCGAAGCTGGACACCGGCTCGGTGGGCGCGGCGGTCAGGTTGGCGGGCACCGGCACCGGCTCGCGCAACTTGCCGAGCAGTTCCTTGAGCCGCTTGACAGCGCGTTTGTAGGCGTTGGGGACTTCCGGCTCGGCGTAGACCACCAGGGTGAGCTTGCCGGACAGGTTGTCGACGATGGCGATTTCCTCGGACAGCAGCAGCAGGATGTCCGGCGTGTGGAGGGCGTCGGTCTTCTCGGTCTTGGCCAGACGCGGCTCGATGTAGCGCACGGTGTCGTAGCCGAAGCAGCCGACCAGGCCGCCGGCGAAACGCGGCAGATGGTCGCGGGGCGGCACCTTGATGCGGTCCATGAACTCGGCCACGTAGTTGAGCGGATCGCCGTAGTCGCGACGTTCGACGAGGCGGTCGTTGGTGAGCAACAGCACCGTGCGGCCATGCACTTCGATGCGCGTCGGGGCGGCCAGACCGATGATCGAGTAGCGTCCGAAGCGCTCGCCGCCCTGCACGGATTCGAGCAGGTAGGAGTTGGGCGCGTTGGCCAGCTTCAGGTAAACAGAGAGAGGGGTATCGAGATCCGCAAAGGTTTCGAGGGTAACCGGAATGCGGTTATAGCCCTGGTCGGCCAGGGCGTTGAATTCGGCTTCGGTCATGGAGACTCCGGAAGGACATGATGCTTTTTCGCGAGGGTATCACGGGCGCGGCCCGTGGCAGTTCGGGGCTGTTCAGGCGAACAGCCATGACCGGCCGCCGCATCCGCCGGAGCGGGGGATACGAACGGCAGGGAACTCCTCGACGAAAATCATGCGCTTGCGGGTCACGATGGATGGGTGTGTCCGGTTTCAGCGGCGGATGAGCGGGAGCGCATCCAGGAGGCTGGATATTAGCCCGTCGCATTCGATGCTGTCCACCGCCACGCCTTCGCTGTAGCCGTAGGTGACGAGCAGCACCGGCATGCCGGCGGCGCGGGCGGCGTCGGCGTCGTTGGCGGAATCGCCGATCATCAGCGCGTCGGCCGCAGCGGTGCCGAGCAGGCGGCAGGCATGGAGCAGCGGCGCCGGATGGGGCTTCTTCTCGGCCAGGGTGTCGCCGCTCACGGTGGCGCCGAAGAAGCCGGCGATGCCCATCCGTTCAAGCAGCGGCTGGGTGAAAGCCGCCGGCTTGTTGGTCACGCAGGCCATCGGAACGCCCCACGCCCGCAGCGCTTCCAAGGCCGGCACGACGCCCTCGTAGATCAGCGTACAGGCGCCGTTCACCTCGGCGTAGTGGCGCCGGAAGACATCGACGGCGGCCTCGACTTCCGCGGCATCGGCCGACCCGCTTTCCGCCAGACAGCGGCGCACGAGGTTGACCATGCCTTTGCCGACAAAAGTGCGGATCGCCTCGATGCCGTGGGGCGGACGTCCCAGTTCGACCATCATGCGATGGCAGGCTTCGGACAGATCGGGGATGGAATCGAGCAGGGTGCCGTCCAGGTCGAACAGCACCGCCTGCACCGGCCGGGTGGTTTTTGAATCCGCTTGCAGAACCATGAAATTCCTTCGGGCCGGAGCCGCGACGCTTTGCCAAGCCGACGAGGATACGGGAGATCAGGCGGCCGACGCCAGCCCTGCCCGACGCCGCCACAAGGCGCCCAGCACGCCGGCCATGAGGAGCAGCACCGGCACCGCGGCAAGCCGATTGACCGTTGCCCAGCCGAGCTCATCCACCAGCCAAGCGGCGCCCAGGGTTGCCAGCGTGACGGACAGGAACACCACGCTGTCATTGAAAGCCTGCACCGCCGGCTTTTCCTCGTCGTGGCAGGTCTGGGTGAGCAGGGTCGTGGCACCCACATAGAGGAAGTTCCAGCCCACCCCGACCAGCGCCAGCGCGACGCCGAAATGCGGGATCGCCTCCCCGCTCAGCGCGACGCCGATGCCCGCCAGCACCAGCGCGCCACCCGCCAGCATGGTCTGCAGCACGCCGATCCGGCCAATCAGGAGGCCGGTGACGAAGGACGGCGCAAACATCGCCACAAGATGCCACTGGATGACCGTCGCGGTCGCGGCGAAATCGTGGCGGACGCACAACATGGCCAACGGGGTGGCCGTCATCAGCAGTCCCATCACCGCATAGCCCACCGCGCCGCCGGCCACCGCCAGCCGAAAATCCCCCAGACGCGCAATCTCGCGCAAGCGGCGCGGCGGCCGCCCCGCTTCGGGCCTCGGCGGTACGGGCAGACGCAGGAAAACACCGATTCCGGCCGCCAGCAGCGCAATCCCGACCAACGCCGCAAAGCTGGCAAGAAAGGGCGTAGCGACGAGATCGCGGGTATTGCGGGCGATGAATGGCCCGAGAAAGGCGGCCAGCACGCCGCCAGCGAGGGTCAGCGAAATCGCCTGGCCGCGCTGCGCCGCCGGCACCGCCTCGGCAGCGGCGAAGCGGTAGAACTGACTGACCGCGCCGAGCACCCCGACGCACAAGCCCGACAGCACGAACACCGCAAAGCTGCCGCGCAGCAGGCCAGCGACGGCCAGCGCCAGCCCGGCCGCACCGACCAGCGCGCCGCCGACGAACACCGGACGCCGGCCGCGGCGGGCCATCAGCCGGGCCAGCGGATGCAAGGCCAGCATCGTCGCCAGATACTGCACGGCCAGCGGCAGGGTGGCCCAGCCCGACGCCGCGGACAGGCTCACGCTCACCAGCGCGGAGGCGGACAACATCAGACTGACGACGGTCATCGCCAGCGCCTGGCTCAGCGCCAGCAGGACGACGTTGCGATTCATGGTGCGACTCCCGGAAAGTTTTGACCCGCCCATCGTCGCTCGCTAGAGTTATGGCGTAAATGACAGCCAACCCTCATTTCGTGCCATGTCCCGCCAGATCGCCTTTCTCCTCTATCCCGGCTTCCAGGTGCTCGATGCCGCCGGCCCGCTGGCCGCCTTCGAAGCCGCCAACGCGTTCGTGCCGAACGCCTACCGACTGACGCCGATCGCCCGTGACGGCGGTCTCGTGGCCAGTTCGGGCGGCGCATGTCTGGCCGCCGCAGGCTTCGACGACGCAGCGGAGACGGACACCCTGATCGTCGCCGGCGGCGACGGCGTCTTTGCGGCGGCCGAATGCACGGCCACCGTCGGCTTCGTCGCCCGCTGCGGGGCACGCCTGCGACGCATTGCCAGCGTGTGCTCCGGCGCCTATCTGCTGGCGACCGCCGGCCTTCTCGACGGCCGGCGCGCCACCACCCACTGGCGGCGCTCGCGGGATTTCGCACGCCGCTTTCCGGCGGTGCGGGTGGAGGAAGACCGGATCTTCACGCAGGACGGCAAGGTCTGGACGTCGGCCGGCATCAGCGCCGGCATCGATCTGGCGCTGGCGCTGATCGCCGACGACCTCGGCGAGGCGGTGGCGCGGCAGGTTGCCCGCCAGTTGGTGGTGTATTACCGGCGCCCGGGCGGGCAATCCCAGTTTTCGGAGTTGGCCGAACTCCAGCCGGCGGGCGGACGTTTCGCCGCGCTGCTGGACCACATCCGCAGCCATCTGCAGGACCGGCTGGATGTGCACGAACTGGCCGGCCTGGCGTGCATGAGCCCGCGCAATTTTTCGCGCTGCTTTGCCGCCGAGATGGGCGTCACGCCGGCGCGGGCGGTGGAGCGTCTGCGAGTGGAAGCGGCGCTTGCCGCGCTGGAGAGCGGCGCCGCTTCGGTGCAGCAGGTGGCGCGGGCCTGCGGCTTCGACGACCCGGAGCGCATGCGCCGGGCCTTCATCCGCACCCTGGGCGTGCCGCCGTCGAGCCGGCGGCGCGCGCCGGGAAACCCGCCGGGAAACGTCTAGACGTCGGCCAGCGCGCCGCGCAGCCGGGCCATCACGCTGTCGTAACGGTGCGGGTCGGTGTCGAGCCCGGCCCCGAACACAGCCGAACCGGCAACGAAGGTGTCGGCGCCGGCACGGGCGATAGCTGCGATATTGTCCACCTTCACGCCGCCGTCGACTTCCAGCAGGATCTGCCGGCCGCTGCGGGCGGTGTAGGCGTCGATCTTGGCACGGGCCTCGCGCAGCTTGTCGAGGGTGCCGGGGATGAAGGACTGGCCACCGAAGCCCGGGTTGACGCTCATCACCAGCACCACGTCGAGCTTGTCCATCACGTGGTCCATCCAGTTGAGGGGCGTGGCCGGGTTGAACACCAGCCCGGCCTGACAGCCGCTGTCGCGGATCAGGCCGAGGGTGCGGTCGATGTGCTCGGAGGCTTCGGGGTGAAAGGTGATGATGTTGGCGCCGGCCTTGGCAAAGTCGGGCACGATGCGATCCACCGGCTTGACCATCAGATGCACGTCGATGGGCGCGGTGGTACACGGGCGGATCGCCTCGCAGACCAGCGGGCCGATGGTGAGATTGGGCACGTAATGGTTGTCCATCACGTCGAAGTGGATCCAGTCGGCGCCGGAGGCGACGACATGGTCGACTTCCTCGCCGAGCTTGGCGAAGTTCGCGGACAAAATGCTGGGGGCGATGCGGAAAGTCATGGGGGCGATCCTGGGCAAAAGCCTGGCTGAAAAACACGGCAAGGCCGGCAGTCTACCCGCCCGAAACCGTCTCCGCCAACGCGGCCGAGCGGAGCGGTTGCAGTGACGCGGCGATTCGGCTTCAATAAGCCTCCCCAACCGAACCGCGCCCAAACACAATGACAACCACGACCGAACGGGACTGCATCGAGATCAAGACGGTTTCCCGTTTCATTCCCGAACAATCCGACGTGGAGGCAAACCGCTATGTGTTCGCCTATCACATCACCATCCGCAACACCGGCAACGTCGCCGCGCAACTCGTGAGCCGCCACTGGATCATCACCGACGCCGAAGGCGCGGTGCAGGAAGTCCAGGGCGTCGGCGTCGTCGGCCAGCAGCCGGTGCTGCGCCCCGGCGAAGCCTTCGAATACACCAGCGGCTGCACCATCGCCAGCCCGGTGGGCACCATGAAAGGCAGCTACCAGATGGTGACCGACGACGGCACGGGCTTCGATGCCCCCATCGCCGAATTCACCCTGGCGATGCCGCGCACCCTGCACTGAGCCGCGGCCCCCGGCCCGCGCTAACGCAGCCGGCCCAAGCGCCCGCCAAAACCGCCGCCAACCCGCGCGAGCTGGCGGTCGTGCCAGCCTCCCAACAGGATCTGGCCGCACAAGGCGCCGACCAGTGCCATCGCCATGTCGCTCTGGGTATCCCACGGATCGCCCTGGGTGGCGAGGAAGGCGTCCGCGCCCTGCCCCAGCGCCACCGCGGCACGCCACTCGATGAGCTCATAGGCCGCCGAAATCGCGAGGCACACGCAGCTCACCAGAAAGAACAGCCAGCCGCGCCCTTGCACCACCCGCCGTCGCAGCAGGATTTCCCGCGCGGCGATGGCCGGCACCAAGCCCTGCATGAAATGGCCGATGCGGTCGTAGGGATTGCGATCGAGGGCCAGCACGTCCTGCAGCCAGAAGCCGAACGGCACCCGCGCGTAGGTCCAGGCGCCGCCGACGATGAGCACCAGCGCGTGAGCGGCGATGAGCACCTGCAACAGCGTCGTCAGCGGAAAGCGCCGGTGGGTCGCCACAAGCAGCGGCGCAACGATCAGCACCGGCGCCACCTCCATCCACCAGGTCGCCCTGTCGTAGGGCGCCACGCCGGAAAGCAGCAGGGCAAAGCCGACAAAACCGAGGAGCAAGCGTGGGAAGCGGTCTACGGACGTAGGCATGGCATCGGGATTCCTGAAGACATTACAAAAAACACAAAAAAACAAGATTAAGGGCAAAGCTCTCCGCGCCCCACGCCGTTAAACCAGTGCGCCGCGGCGCCGGAAGTGTCCGCCGACCCGGCGTTCCGTGCAGCAAACCCGCAGGGGCGAATCAGGCTCCCATTTCCCGGAAAACAAATCAAATGTGGATCAAGAGAACGACATTCGAACGACTCGAGGCGGATCTGCGTGCCTCGATCCAACGCGAAAGCGGCTTGCAGGCTGAAATTGCCACCCTGCAGGCAGAAAACGAGGCGCTGCGGCACAGCGATTCGGCGCGCCGGCTCCGCACCGAAGGCAATCTGGCCATCGTCCAGCGGATGAGCGCTTTCGGCAGTTCGCTCACCAGCGCGCAGGGCAGCCTCGCCGAAATGGCCGGCATCCTGCGCGACGAGAAAGACAAAGCCGTCGAAGCCGCCCACGTCTCGCTGGCGAGCGGTCAGGCCACCGACGAGATCGCCGATAGCTTGCTCCACCTCGCCACCGAATCCCGGAACTCGGCCGGCGAAGTCGACGCCCTCGCCCAGCGCGCCGACGAGATCGGCGCCATCGTCAAGCTGATTCACGACGTGGCGGATCAGACCAACCTTCTCGCCCTCAACGCCGCCATCGAAGCCGCCCGCGCCGGCGAGGCCGGCCGGGGCTTCGCGGTGGTCGCCGACGAAGTGCGCAAGCTGGCCGAACGCACCTCGACCGCCACCCGCGACATCTCGGCCCTGGTCGCCCGCATCCGCGAGGATTCCACCTGCGCCCGCAACAGCATGGAAAGCCTGGCCCAGACGGCCAGCCAGTTCAGCGAAAGGGGCCAGCGCGCCACCGAGGACATGAAACACCTGATGGCACTCTCCGGCAACATGGAGAGCGTCATCGCCGGCGGCGCGATGAAGAGCTTCGTCGAAGTGGCCAAGATCGACCACATCGTCTTCAAGTTCCGCATCTATCTGGCCCTGTTCGGCATGCTCGAACTCAAGGCGACCGACCTTGCCTCCCACGACGCCTGCCGGCTCGGCAAGTGGTATTACGCCGGCGAAGGGCGCGAATGCTTCAGCAAGCTGCCCGGCTACCGCGAAATCGAGTCGCCGCACATCGAAGTGCATGCAGCCGGCCGCGCCGCACTGGAGGCCCGCGCCGACGGCGACACCAAGGCCATGCTCGACCACCTCGACGCCATGGAAAGCGCCTCGATGCAGGTGCTCGACAAGCTGCAGCAGATGGGCGAAGCGGCAATGCACGATCCGGCCCTGCTCTGCCACGCCCGCGACGGCCACACGCACTGAATCCGCCACCCGGCACCGGCCCGCCCGTTCCCCCGGCAGAGGCGCATTGACTCCCCTGCCGCGGCCGCCCAGAATCGGGCGCCATGCCCAGTCTCGACACCCTTCTCGCCTTTCTCGGCATTTCCGTCCTCGTCACCCTCGCGCCCGGCCCCGACAACCTGATGGTCATCGGCCAGAGTCTGGCGCGCGGACGGCGCGCCGGGCTGGCTTTCGGCCTCGGCTGCGCCAGCGGATGCCTCACCCACATCGCCTGGGCGACCCTCGGCATCGCGGCGCTGGTGCGCACTTCCGCCGGACTCTTCATGGCGCTCAAACTGGCCGGCGCGGCCTGGCTGCTGTGGCTCGGCATCCAGGCGCTGCGCAGTGGCGGCACCCTCGCCCCCGCGGCCGGCAGCCCGCCCCGACCGTGGCAACACGACCTTGCCCGCGGCTTCGTCGCCAACGCCCTCAACCCCAAGGTCGGGCTGTTCTTCCTGGCCTTCCTGCCCCAGTTCGCCGACCCGGCGCGGGGCAGCCTGAGCCTGCAGATGCTCATCCTCGGCCTCGTCTTCATCGCCCAGACAATCGTCATCTTCAGCAGCATGGCGCTGGCCGCCGGCGCCATCGGCCGCCTGCTGGCCCGCCGCCCCCGCCTCGGCCCGTGGCTCGACCGCCTGTGCGGCGCGCTGTTCATCGGGCTCGCCATAAAGCTCGCCGGCGAAAGCTGAGCGACAACAACCCCAACAACTCCAGGCCCACCACACCACCATGCGACGCTCCCCCAACGGCCCCCTGCCGGTTCCCGCCAGCGGCGACCGCCACGACTGGCAGACCATCAAGAAACTGCTGCCCTACCTATGGGCCTACAAGTGGCGGGTGCTGTTCGCCCTCGGCTGCCTGATCGGCGCCAAATTCGCCAACGTCGCCGTCCCGCTGGTGTTCAAGCAGCTGGTCGACGGGCTCGACATCTCCCGCGAACAAGCCTTCATCGTCGTTCCCGCCGCGCTCCTGGTGGCCTACGGGCTGTTGCGCTTCTCCACGTCGATGCTCACCGAACTGCGCGAACTCGTCTTCGCGCGGGTCACCCAGGAATCCGTGCGGGAGATTTCGCTGCAGGTCTTCCGTCACCTGCACGCCCTCTCGCTACGCTTTCACCTCGAACGCCAGACCGGCGGCCTGACCCGCGACATCGAACGCGGCACCCGCTCGATCGGCTCGCTGATCAGCTACACCCTGTATTCGATCCTGCCCACCTTCGTCGAAATCGGCCTGGTGCTCGGCATCCTGCTGGTGAAGTACGAACCGAGCTTCGCGATCATCACGGCCATCACCCTCAGCCTCTACATCACCTTCACCTTCAAGATCACCAACTGGCGCACCGCCCTGCGCCGTCAGGCCAACGAACTCGATTCCGCCGCCAACGCCCGTGCCATCGACAGCCTGATCAACTTCGAAACGGTCAAATACTTCAACAACGAAGCCTACGAAACCCGCCGCTACGACAGCGAGCTGGTCAAATGGACCGCCGCCCAGATCAAGAACCAGAAATCCCTCTCGCTGCTCAACACCGGGCAGGCCGCGATCATCGCCGTCGGCGTCACCGCCATGATGTGGCGCGCGGCGCTGGGCGTGGCCAACGGCAGCATGACCCTCGGCGATCTGGTGCTGGTCAACGCCTTCCTGATCCAGCTCTACATCCCGCTCAACTTCCTCGGCGTGCTCTACCGCGAAATCCGGCAGGCGCTCACCGACATCGAACGCATGTTCGGCCTGATGGGCACCCACCGCGAAGTGGCCGACGCCGCGGGCGCCCGCACCCTCGCCCGCGGCCCCGCCGACGTGCGCTTCGATCACGTCGGCTTTGCCTACGACCCGGCCCGCCAGATCCTCCATGACGTGGATTTCGCCATCCCCGCCGGCAAGACCGTCGCCGTCGTCGGCCACTCCGGCTCCGGCAAATCGACCCTGGCCCGGCTGCTGTTCCGCTTCTACGACGTGCAAAGCGGCGCCGTGCGCGTGAATGGCAGCGACATCCGCGAACTCACCCAGGACAGCCTGCGCGCCGCCATCGGCATCGTTCCCCAGGACACCGTGCTCTTCAACGACACCTTGTTCTACAACATCCAGTACGGCCGCCCGGACGCCAGCCGCGAAGAAGTCGAAGCCGCCGCCCGCGCCGCCCAGCTCGAAGACTTCGTCGCCCGCCTGCCCGAAGGCTGGCAGACCCGCGTCGGCGAACGCGGCCTCAAGCTCTCCGGCGGCGAAAAGCAGCGCGTCGCCATCGCCCGCACCCTGCTCAAGAACCCCGACATCCTGATCTTCGACGAAGCCACCTCGGCCCTCGACTCCAAAACCGAAAAAGCCATCCAGGCCCAACTCGACGCCGCCGCCCGCGGCCGCACCACCCTCGTCATCGCCCACCGGCTATCCACGGTGATGAACGCCGACGAGATCATCGTCCTCGACCAGGGCCGCATCGTCGAACGCGGCAGCCACACCGACCTCCTCGCCAAAGGCGCCGCCTACGCCCAGATGTGGGCCCTGCAACTCGAAGAGCGCGAAACGGAAGAAGAGGCGGCGTGATATCGCCGGGGCACCCGCTGGCGCCCCAACCGACGGTGTGGATGACAACGCAGACAGTTCGCGCCGAAGGGTCGCCAACCTATGCGGCAAGACGACCAGAATCGCCTTTACAGCACATCCGACGGAGACATTCACAGTCCTGGGGACTCCGTCAAACCCGCTTTTCACCACGCTTGCCGTCACGGGCGCGGTCGTCTTCTCGACGGTCAATCTGATCATGCCGTGCCATACACGGCTTGTTCGAAAATGGCTCGTCCGATGAACTCAAGCCGGGGGAGCGCAGCGTAACTCCACGCCCCAAGCCACATCGACGCCATCCTCGGCACCCAGATCGTCTTCATTGCGTCCGGACTTTGCCGCCCGACGATGTCGACTTATCGGACTAACGCCATTCAAATGTGAATTTCCACTCCATAGCCAACTTACTATCCTCATCGATAAATGGATATTTTCGACAAATCTCACCAACGGCCAACTTCGCCGCCCGAACGAGATCGTTTTCGCCCCATTCAATTTCAATTGAGTTCAACTCATCAAGAATAGAGGCAACCTCGCCGCCAACCTCTTCGCCGTAAACATCAAAGACATGATCAATATCATTAGCCGGCGACGCTAAAACACCATAGCCCACACACATCCTGATCGCGTCATTGATGGCTCTCCAATCCGGCACACCACTTACCTTTTCAGATATATCGGTTCGCATATTTCAAACATATCAATAACCGCAATACTTTTTACGGGCGTTGTTGCATAACCCTCGCCCGGCTCCCTTCCGACGCCGACGCGTCGCGGTTGGCAGACTGTCCGAATGAGCCCAAACAAGACCCGCTACCGCACAAGCAACGGGCCCGAGTACAACCGCAGTCTGCGGAGCCGGGGCGGCCTGACGGTCTGGATGTCGCCGGACATCCTCTGGCCCGACAGTGCCCGGAGCGGAGCGAAAGGTCGTCCGAAGGTCTACACCGATGCGGCCATTCAGGCCATCCTGACGCTGAAAGTCTTGTTCAGACGCGCATTGCGGCAGGCCTGAGGGCTGGTCAGCAGTCTGTTGACGCTTCTGAAGCTGGACTGGCCGGTACCGCGTTTCAGCACGGCTTGAGCTGGAATTATGGCGACAACGCATTGGGGAGGCACAATCTTCTGGAAATACAACCAGGACTATCTGACGGCCACCGGCAACAAGGAATACAACTGATGCGCATGCCACAACGCGCGCTCGTGTTGCTCGCCCTTGCCGGTCCGGCTGCGCTGGCGGCGGGGCCCACGCCAACCACGGCGGCACTGCGCGACATCTTGATCGAAGGGCATACCCCCATCACGCTGGAAGCGGCCACTGTCGATCGCGGCTGTGGGCCGGCGGGCTGCACCATCGACGCGGACGGCGTGTCCATACTCCGCGACAGGGGTTTGCTGAAGCAAACCGGCGGCAAGGCCATCCCCGTCCGATTGCTGTCACCCGGCGAGGCGCCGGCCCTCGACTGGGAGCCGCTGGACGTCTTCAGGGTATTCGGCGAGGGCGGATACTGGGGCACCTGTCTCGAATTCAGCCATGCCGGTATCGGCAAGAGCGGCACCATGCAACGGTGGATTTCCGTCGTGCTGGTGCCTCGCCATCCGCCTCAACGGCGCATCCGGGCTTGGCGCATCGTCGGCTACCAGACCGGCTGCGACGCGCTCGTCGCCCTCCCCGGCAAACCGGACACGCTCAGCCTGCCCGTGATCGAGGCCACCGCCAAAGATAGAAAAACGCCTTTCGGCCTGCATCTCGTGTGGCACCACTGCGACGCCCGAAAATGCACGACAGCAATCGACCCACGACCAGTCGGCGGCGATCCCCACGGAGCCAGCGGCGGATTGACCATCGGCACGCCATCGATCCGCCCCGCACCTTAAAGCCTCTGTAACACCCGTTACGTAGCGTTTCGCGGTTTAAACCCCCGATTCGCAAGGAGCTTCCCGATGTTCGCCAAACGCTTGCTCGCCGTCCTCGTACCGGCCGTATTTCCGGTGCTGATTGCCACCTCCGCCCACGCCGGTGTCGCCCTCATCGGCGTCGGCCAGATTTCCGGCTCCGACCTCTCCGGCCTCAGCGGCACGCTGGAAAACGGGGTCGCCGGCAATCTGCTCGGCGGCATCGGCTCGGGCATCGCCTGGGCCGGCGGCGACAGCTTCGTGATGACGCCGGACCGCGGCCCCAACGCCGTCGCCTGGAACCCGGCGGTGGATGACACCAGCTCATGGATCACGCGCTTCCAGACGGTGAACCTCGGTCTCTCCGGCGCCACCTTCAGCACCGGCACCGTAACCACCCTCACCCCCAGCCTCACGGCCACCACGCTGCTCTCCAGCACCGCGGCCCTCAACTACGGCAGTGCCCCGGCGCTGACCGGCAGTGCCGGCCAGAACTACTTCACCGGCCGTTCCGACGCCTTCGCCGCCGGCCTGTCCACCGACAGCGCCAATGCCCGCTTCGATCCCGAAGGCATTCGCGTCGCCGGCAATGGCAAGAGCGTTTTCATCTCCGACGAGTACGGCCCCTACATCTACCAGTTCGACAAGGCCACCGGCAACCGCATCGGCGTGATCGCGCTGCCCGACAAGTTCGCCGTCGCCAACCTGTCATCCCAGGGCGCCACCGAAATCTCCGCCAACACCAGCGGCCGCGTCGCCAACAAGGGCATGGAAGGCCTTGCCATCACCCCGGACGGCAAGACCCTGGTCGGCATCATGCAAAGCCCGCTGCTCCAGGACGGCGGCACCGACGGCAGCACCGTGCGCATCGTCACCATCGACATCGCCACCGGCAAAGTCACCCACGAATACGCCTACAAGCTCGACAACATCGGCACCGCGAGCAAGCCCAAGTACCCCACCGTCAGCGAAATCGTCGCCATCAACGATCACGAATTCATCATCGACGAGCGCGACGGCAAAGGCCTCGGCGACGGCAGCAAAGCCGCCTTCAAGAAGCTTTACCGAATCGACCTCAGCGGCGCCCAGGACGTGAGCAGCCTCAGCGGCGCCGGCGCGCTGGCTGCCAAGGCCGTGGACAAGACCTTGTTCGTCGACCTCGTCGCGTTGTTCGTCGCCAACGGCCTTGCCGTCACCGACATCCCCGCCAAGCTCGAAGGCCTCGCCTTCGGCCCCGACGTGATGGTGAGCGGCCTGCTCGAACACACCCTGATCGTCACCAACGACAACGACTTTCTCGACACCGTGGGCGGCGCCGCCAACCCGAACCAGTTCTTCGTGCTCGGCATCAGCACCGACACGCTTCCCGGCTACGCCGCCCAAGTCATCCCCGAACCCGCCGCGCTGACGTTGACCGCGCTCGGCCTCGGCGGCCTCGCGCTGCGCCGCCGCAAGCCCTGAGCCTCGCCCCGTCCCAGACCGACGAAGGCCCGCACACGCGGGCCTTTTCGTTTGCGCCGCGGCCGGGAAAAGGCCGCCCGCAGCGCGCGGGCCGCAGGCGCCGGCAGCGCGTCGTCTAAACCTTCGTCTAATACCTCGCCTCACCGTTTCCTTATAACTTTCGGCCATACGGTCCGTCGATGAGCAACGCGCCGTGTGATTCGGGCGACACAGATCGCCTTGCCGAAAAGGGACCGCCGGATTTCCGCATCCCGACACAAAGGAGACATAAATGGCTGTACTCAATCGGATGGACTGGTACGACCTCGCCAGAACCACAAACTGGACGCCCACCTATGTAACGGAAGACGAGCTGTTTCCGCCCCCGCTCGCGGGCGCCTTCGGCCTGCCCCAGAACGCCTGGGAAAAGTACGACGAGCCCTACAAACAGACCTATCCGGAATACGTAAAGGTTCAGCGCGACAAGGATGCCGGCGCCTACTCCGTGAAGGCCGCGCTCGAACGCAGCCGCATCTTCGAAAATTCCGATCCGGGCTGGAAGTCGGTGATGAAGGCCCACTACGGCGCGATTGCCCGCGGCGAGTATGCCGCGGCCAGCGCCGAAGCCCGCATGATGCGTTTCTCCAAGGCCCCCGGCATGCGCAACATGGCCACCCTGGGCTGCATGGACGAAATCCGCCACGGTCAGATGCAGCTCTACTTCCCCCACGAGCACGTGTCGAAGGATCGCCAGATGGACTGGGCCTTCAAGGCCTACGACACCAACGAATGGGCGATGATCGCCGCGCGGCACTTCTTCGACGACATCATGATGACCCGGGACGCCATCAGCGTTTCCATCATGCTGACCTTCAGCTTCGAGACCGGCTTCACCAACATGCAGTTCCTCGGTCTGGCGGCGGATGCGGCCGAAGCCGGCGACCACACCTTCGCCAACCTGATCTCCAGCATCCAGACCGACGAATCCCGTCATGCCCAGATCGGCGGACCGGCGCTGAAGATCCTGATCGAAAACGGCCAGAAGGCGGAAGCCCAGAAGCGTGTGGACATCGCCGTGTGGGGCGCCTGGAAGCTGTTCTCGGTGCTCACCGGCCCGA
>ERZ650311.320-NODE-320-length-31460-cov-14.784907_pt1 | contig 31460 bp, 38 predicted proteins | sample MGYA00376247_ERZ650311 | MGnify/ENA primary metagenome ERZ650311 (study PRJEB26733, sample SAMN07839324) | wastewater metagenome | biome: small river; feature: stream; material: water | place: USA: North Carolina | collected 2016-07-28 ...
ACACGATAACTAGCGTCGTCTGTCCCAGACCTCGCCAGTCCCACAATGGCACCTAGTTTATCCAACTGGTCACCAACCGCAGTGTCTAGGATAAAGCTCGACTGGATAGTCGTCAAAATGTCTATCAGTTCTCCGATTGGTTCCGCCAAAGCTGTAATCAAATCTTGGAGTTTCTTGTAGCCGGCTTCAGCGTTCACCCAAGAGAGAATGCGATCATCGACTATATCGGCTACGGAGGGGGTCATAAGATCTGCACCTCGTCAATGAAGACTAAAACTCGACCCGTGTCGAAGTCCGGTATAGACCGCAAGTCCACGAACAACACCTCCTCAAAAGGTCCCAGGTTTGAATCGCTTATTTCGACTTCGTACTTATCGACACCTCGTAATTGGTTCGTGACAACCAGCTCGTTGATGAACGAAACCAGACGCATATACTGCACGTCCTGACCGATTCCTGTCAATTCCTCATTAGCCCTTTGAACCGTGTAATCCCGTACGAGAGCAGCCATGACAGCGGGATCTAGTGGGATGATCGGATAGTTTCCCGATCCAGTGAAAGCGGCCGTATATATATCGATCCTTATCCAAACATCCAAATCCTGGAACTCGTCAAAGTAGATTTGCTGGGAGTTGCCTGCAATATCCGTAGCCGAAATGGGTCCATAATCCGTTCCATACGGCTGTCCTCCCGCCCCAGTCGCTCGAAATATCGCATCCGCAATATCCTGTTGGAGACCAACAGGAACAGGCGAAGGCGTAGTCCGCACGACAACATTGAAAGCTTTGAATGGGATACTGGCCGGAGCTGGAGAGACAGGGAAGATATCGGGATTGTGGTATACCTTAACCCTGTCCACGGTCCCATTGTCAGTATTTACTTTTGAAACGACGGCGGCGATCGAGTTCAAAGGTCCGGCATTCTGTGAGTAGACCTCGGTGTTGCGCCTACGGCGCAAATCCTCGTCAGACTCCTCGAACGCTCCTGGAGTCGCATCCTCCAAAGGGTTCGTGAATCCTTGAACTCCTGGAGACACCGTCACTACTCCCCAGACTGTATTGGCAGGGGCCAATATAGGTCCAGGAGCTACCGCCTGATATTGTCCTGGTACTTCTTCCGGGTAAGGACCACCGGAATCCGCATAGGGACCATTGATAGCTTCCCATTGGGTTCCCGTCACGGTATTGACAATTAGGTCTCCGTTGTTCACCGTGCCAGGACCCGAGAATGTAATGATGCCTTCGATGGTAGAGAAGGTTTCCCCTCTTCTGGTAGTCCCTGTGAGAGCGCACAGGGCATCGAGCTGGGCGCCCTGTGCCTCGTTAGGGTCTCGACTAGCGTACAGTCCTAGAGCCGCCTGCTGTTCGAGGGAGACCAGCTCCGCCACAATATTGGCAAGCTGTCCGATGTTAGAAGTAGGTGAAACATTGACGTTGATGCCCAACGCCGTCCAGATCTTTTGTTGAATCTCCGCAAAGACTTCTTGTTGCGTCTGGATTTCCAGACCGTTGGCGTCGAATGTTGCTGGCATGTTCTTGTCCTATTTATTGCAGGCAAACTCACAATCCGCCTAAATCTATCTCTATGGGTGAGAATGTAGAGAAGTCTATTTCACCATTGATCGTATCGATTATCATAGAGATGGATAGTCTTCTTTCGATGGGGTCATAGTTCGTGAAGAAGAATTCTTTGATGCCTATGACTCCAGGAGTTTGCTGGATGATATTGCGCAGCACGTTCTCGATGGTAGCTAGATTCTGATCAGCACCTTTTGTGAATACCACATCGAACCAAGGGACCCCAAGGTTTCTCCCATACACGCTCTCTCCAAGGGTCGTGTAGAGTCTGGTCAGGACATCTTGACCGACGGCTTCTGCTCCAGTAATCATTGTTACATCCCCGTTCGTGAGGTCTAGATCTAAGTCCGTGAGTTTCCAATCGGCCATTATTCCGCCTTCACTTTCGTAGTTGTCATTAGATCCTTGACCAAAAGATAAGCTGTTTTGAACGACGTTTGAATCGCTGCTCCTCCGTCGTTCGGTACTGGCACGGCATTCGCGAAGGCATCTAGACAAACTAAAAGCTGTTCATTGATCAACTTAAGCGTGGCATTTTGACCCAGAAGAATACCAATCTGACCATCGAGAACGGTGTTTGTCATATCGATAGGTCCGTTGGATTGAATAGTGGTGTCCGGCTGAATTGAGGGGTGGAACACCCCGAAAGAAAGGTTATGGGTAAATCGGCTTACAGGGTCGACCACGGACCCTGACTGCAACCACTTAGAAGGGTCCCTGTCTTGTACCAGGATTTCTCCCGTGTCTCCAGGACTGATCGGAAAAGTCAAAAAACCCTGCTGAGAACGAGGGAACACGACCGGCATGTTCTTTATGATGAAAGGAGGCTTGGTTATGTTTCTCGTCGGATCATTCGGGTCTCTTTCTATTCGAGGGATTTGAACCTCAATGGTAGCCGTAGATGAAGCAGGGTCGAAAGACAACACCTTTCCAATAGTATTCGTTCGCACGGCCACCATTGTTTGACGTTTGAGAATATTCAATAGCTCACTGTCTTCGGGGGTCTCCCCAAGGTCGAACACTCCAGTCAACGCCGTAGTCATACGAGTAGTTTTTGCTTTCTGGCTACGATTTGCATTGTGCACCCAACATTTGTCGCCCCACGAAAGCTTACACTTTCCACTCTAAGCGGAGCCCCACCGACTAGTTGACCCTGATTGTTTTGTATCAAGATTTGTTGTCCAGGCTTTACGCTAGGATTGCCAAGGGCATCGGCCACGGCCCCACCTTCGTCCAGCGGGGACCAGTTCAATAAACCGGATTCTGCTGACAATATTTGAGGCGGTGTTCTGTCCTGGAACAACCCTTGATTCAACAGATATATTTGATTTCCTATAACGGTCCAAGTGTACCCAGCGCCCAAAGAAGACACTAGAGTATCCATATCGGACTTTGGTGAATCTCCAAAAGCCGCCTTCACAGTGGTATTTGTAGTGGCTACCGGATTGGCTGCAAGTGCCGTATAGAATTGAGGGGACAACGAGAACCCCATACTCGCGGCCAGTGCGTCGAAAGCAGCAGACCAAAGAGCTTGATCGAGTTCATATCCCAGGCTGGGAGCGTTCAAAGTCCTCCCTGCCATGGAGTTGAACTCGATCTCGGAAACATAATCTACACCTGTAGGGATCTTGGGGATGATTCTGGAAATCTTCCCCGTGAAACACTCAAACACCAAACCTTCCCATCCAAAAGAAATAGTCCCGGTCACACCGAAAGCACCGATCCTTCCAGCTAACTTCTCCAGGATTGGGATTTGTTCTAGCTCGTCAAGGTTCACGATGCGCACTTTAGCACTATCCGAACTCGATGTATTAGTCAGCATGACCTCCCATTCGATCAACAATCCCGACGAGTCGAGATTCCTGACGGAAATACCTTGCAGCGGGGGAGTGCCAATAACCACCTCCACCCCCGCTGTCAAGAATCTTTTGAATGTGGAAATCATGGCTGGGCGCTATGTTCTTCTCTCTCTTATATAAGTAAAGTTAGCGCCCAACTTAGGTGGACTCCAAGTAAAACATCTGGTGCGTCTTTGTCGAGAAGCTGTCGATGACAGGATCATATCCAGGCACGACCGTCCAGCTTTGACTTTCAACATCAAACAAAGGTTTTCGGACATCTTGACAAAACAAGATACCTGGTGGGATCTTGTCAATGCCATTATATCGATATGGGAATAACAAATCGACCCCTACCGAAACCCGCAACCCGGTTACTACCGAGACTGTAGGATCGGTAGAATCAAACACATCCAGGTACCAGAACGGTAAAGTTTCTCCCGTGTTGTACCAACGGAAGCCATACCTACGGCCTTCGAGAACGTAAGTGCTCTCCAACCGGCTCGATCCGTTCACTTGGGGTTCTAAAGTAAGTAAAGCCATATAACTACCCAAAGAACAAAGGTGGATTTACAATGGGAGCATTCCCAGTAGTTCCGAGAGAAATACCTGAGTTCTTGGCGGTGGATGCCGCGCTTTGACCTCCCCCCGTCGTGGAATTGTTCCCTGGAAGCTGGGCGTCATAGTCATTAGTCCAAACACCTGTTATCGGAGACACCACACGAGCTTCCAGGAAGCTCAAAGAGAGGCGGGAGTTGACTCCAACCTCCGGGTCCCAAGGCGCCGAAATGTCTGTTATGAAGGCACGTGGTAACGCCCAGCGAGGGGTGTACACTCCGACCGGGATTCCCGCGTCGGCCAAAGCTTGGATGTTGCGTATACGCTGTTGATCCAAGCGTTGGGTGGGGGCTCTCACACTCGTAGGATCCAGCACGGCCGTGGCCCCTGTACTAGGATTTGGCACAAAGAAGACCGATACTGAAAGTGTCTTTAGATTCTTGTTTACGTGTGAAGTAATCAAAGCGCTGTTCGATATGGAATTTGTCGTTACTTGATAGCTTTGATTGTATTGCTCGGACTCGATCAGGTCGGCGGTAATTCTGTTTACCGACTTTCCAGTAATCAAATCTATGATAGGTTCGACGGGGACCGTTCCGGTCGAGTCTAGTCTATATATCGACAGGGTTCTAACGGATAGATTTCCGTTTAGTGAGTTTCCAACTTTAGCCATGCCCCGTCCTTTCTCAAGCTATTATTGCTGAACCCAAGTCTATGGCTGTTTTGGCATTTCTTGCCTTGAACGTGGCTTGAATGAGTTTTTCGAGTTCCGCCGCAATTTCCTTCGACGAACCCCCACTTACGTTGAAGTCCAAATCGAAGTTATATACATCGATCGTAACAGTAGGTTGAACTCCTTTCTTGTCCGGGGCCCTGGCCGATAACGTGTTGATGTTGGCGGCTAGGGCCGCCGCATCCCCTCGTCCCGTGCGGAATGCCATGAAAGCTTCTCCGATCGTAACGTCGGATGTTTTTTCTTCGGGAGCTACAACGGCGGTAGTAGCCCCGCCTCCCCCACCAGCGGGCTTTGGCTTGCCCGCCAAAGCTACACCCACGGCGGCGTCGATTACTGCTTGATCGACACCCAATTGTTGCAGCCGAGCCATTTCGGCTTTGGAGGGTTTCCTCTTTTCGACTTTGAACTTGTCCAAAATAGCCGCACCCTCGGCCTTGTCCCTCCGGCCTTGGTCGTCCATACGGACTTTGGCTTCTTCCGCATCCCTTGCGGCTTTGGCGTCGGCCTTCTGCTTGGCGGCTTGTGGGCTCACCAAATCCTCCCCGCCTCCCAGAAACTTAGCTCCCCCACGTGTTTCTGCCCGGGTCTCTTCGATGATCCCCAAGCTCGAAGCCAAGTTCTTCAACTCCTCGAACTTGGAGAAGAACGCCACGACTTTCTCGAACAATCCTTCGATGATTTCTCCGATCTTATCGATCGGCTTTCGCATGGCCTCGAAGGCCCGTCCAAACTTATCAGCGGCCCCAGGAAAAGTCTCCTCGAACCATGAGGTGAGTCGGTCCAGAGGACCTTCCAAAACGCCCCCAACGGCTTCTGAGAAATTCTCGAAGATACCCTTCCAACCAGCCCAGATCTGTTGGGCCCCTTCGATCGGGTGGATCAAACCATTGATGGCACCAGCAAGAATGTTGAATATGTTAGGATAGTCATGTTCGAGCAGAGACTTCTTATCTTGGATTTCCTTGATAAATCCTCGCCATCCGTCGACGACCCATAGAGTGAACTTGGCCAACTCCACGAGAGCCATGCCCACTGTCTTCAACATCCCGGGTAAATCTTGAGAAATGAACTTGTCATTCTCCCCGATCCAGTCTTTGATTTCTGTTACGATTTCGGTAAATGCCGGAGCCAAAGCCTGGAAGATTTCCCCTTTGATGGATTTCATCTGGGTTTCCAGGTTCAACATGGAGTCAGCAAAAGCCGCTCCGCTGGCCACTGCTTCATCAGTTACCAGACCATATTTCTCCGCCTCATCAGTGAGGGCTCGGATGCCCTTAGCCCCACCCTCGAACAAGGGGGTGAGTTCTTTCGCACCCGTCTCGCCGAGTAAGTAAATAGCTTTCTGGAGTTTGTCCGCCGGGTCCTTGACGTCCATCAAGGCATCGGCTAATATTTCTAGTCTTTCCTGGGGGTTCTTGTTCTCCAAGTCATCCATTGCCAAGCCGATTTCGGCAAGGGTCTGGGAGAAAGGCGTAACCATTTCGGCTCCGCCTTTCTTCTGAGTGTCTATCATCTGCTGGAGGGTTTTGAGGCCGTCACCGATGGCGTCGATTTCTGCTCCACTTCGATTTGCCGCGAATTCTAACTTCTGAAACTCGGAAGCTGAAAGACCTATTTTCTTAGAGAGTTTGTCGATTCTATCATAACCTTCGCTGGTCTCTGACACGAAGTCGAACATGGCTTTTGTGCCAGCGGCTAGGGCTGCGACAGCCCCAGCTACTGCCGCTCCCACAGCCGCAAAACTGGACACACCGGAGAGAGAGAATTGGGAGAGGTATTCCTTTCCCTTTGACTTCAAGTCCTGTAAAGACTTTTCGACAGTAGCAACTTCTTTAGCGCCTTCTTTGGCGCCTTCGACTCCTACCTCTACTTCCAGTTCGGCTATCTTCTCACTCATTTCATTCCTCGAAGGTATTCTTCAATAGATTATTGACTTCCCAAGCGGAAGTCCATGAATCCCTTGCGTCCGACATTTCCTCAATGTCAGTCAACATGTCTATGTTGTAGACGTTGTTCAACCTCCAGAATAAATCGTGATCGATCTTGGGGCCTTTTTCTCCAGTAGAAGTACAAGCTAACCAGATCCTCCAATGCACGTTAGAAGGGTTCCACCCCTTGGCACGCATCGGAGCGACCCATTCTTGTCCCGCTATCTTCGGTAATTGCCATTCGGGGCGCGGGGCGCGCGTCAGGCTCCGGTGAAAAGCTCTTTGATCAGCCAGAAGAGCAAAAGAAACATTTCTTTGAGGTTTCTCGAAAAGACCTCATCGAAGTGGTCGGCTACGAGAATGTCTGCATCCTGTCCATTCTGCTCGATGATTCTGAGATCCGTAGATCGAAAGAAGTCAACGATAAAATCGGTCAGTTCGTCACCCTTCACGTTCTTGGCGATGATTTGAGCCACGGCGAAGATAACATCGGCCTTCATTTCTTGCAGACCCGTTATACCGTGTTGTCCGAAGAATCCGAAGACTTCCTCGGACAATAACTTGACCGCTTGTGGTGCGAGCCGCAAAGCGGCCGAGGCCGGGAGATCTTTCGCTTGCCAAACTCGATTATCGGTTTTGTGTTTGAATGTTCTAAGATTCATGGTGGTTCTTCTCTTTATTACCTTTGGGCGTCAACTCTAGATCTCTCTTATATAAGTAAACATAGCGCCCAAGTTAGACAACGGCATTTCGTTGGAGTAAGTTCGGGATTTCAATCCTTTGTGCGAACTGAAAGCTCCACAAAGCTGGGCCTAGGGATGTCCCCCTCGACTCGTCTGGTAGACGAGTCGGTACAGCTCCCAAGAGAATCGTCTTTTGGCCTATGGTTTGGTCATTGATGACCAAGGGACCATTGATGATTTGAGACAGCCGTATGGCCGTGAAGAAAGTAATCAATTGTTGGTGGATGGGGTGTTCGGCCGCCACGAACACGTCTACTTCACCAGACGTGTCCGCCTGGTGAACATATATCCCACCACCCAATCCGTCTTTACGAAACTGGATGGCGGGTGTAGCGGATCTCCATACTATGGAGGAACCTTCGACAAGCCCGTCCGTCAAGTCAAGTCCCAAGTACGAGACCTTGAATCGATCAGACGAGAATTGCCATAGATTAGCCATTACACGCCTACGATAGCGTTATTGTTCTGGGGGTAAGTCTTCTCGATGGCCGTGACTCCGAACACCCACGAAACGTCGGCCGAAACATCCCCATCCGATTCATCTGGCGAAGACATAATGTATGCCGCCCGGTAGAACTTCTGACGGACGTTTCCGCTGGGCCCCAATAGGGTGCATGTAATCGTCCCTGCCTGATTACGCGACTCCCTATCGGTGTAGTAGATTTCGAGAAGGCGCTGGTGGAGCTTCGAGCTTTGGTCGACGAGGAAAGTCACGGTCCCCGAAGTGTCGGCCGAGTAGCTTCGTACTCCGTCACCGTTCAACAAGGGCTTGTGTGTATAAGTCGGAGTAGCACGAGCCTCCGCCACGAACGAACCCTTTGATAGCCCTTCCGCGAAATCGACAGTCACGCCGTCCGGCAAAGTCCATACAATCTTCCAACCGTCCGAAGAATAATGAGTTAGATTTGACATGATTCTTTATTCATCCTTTAGAACTGGAGGTCGATGATGAATGGGATCACCTCTTCGATGGCGCCGGCCAATGTGGCCGAAGCCGAGAGAGCCAAACGCCTCGCTTGTTTATCAGCCGCCGGAATCTCGCTCAAAACTGGAGCAGAAACGACAGGAGCAGGATTTTGAGCGAAATGACCGAAGCTGACACCATTGTCGAAGATGGCTTGACACGTCGCCACAATCGTATTGATACCTCCGTCTGTATACGGGATTTTGGTCGGGGTCTGCACCCACAAATCCGACAACGCTTCTTGTAGTCTCTGTTCCAGCCAATCGCTTGTAGTGATTACGTCGATGCGCTGACCCGAAGACATTTTTCCTCGGGAGAAGAATGTACGCCCACCAGACTCGATGACCGAGTTCGCGTTCTGATCATCGATGTTATCCCATTTCGGCCCGGAAATGGAAATCGCGGGAACCGAAGCAATCTTCTGGAACCCCCAGATACCAACACCACCGATGGCATCCAGGTTCAGTCCGCCGCCAACAGAAGCCACACCGCCGTCTGCATACACAGCATCGTCGTTGTACCACACGAGAGACGTGCGGTCTCGCGCCAGCCCTTCCAGGACTTCCGCGATGTTCCCGACTGTCCCGTTTGGCACTCCGTTTTGAGAGGTTTGGGCGATGTAAATCTTCTTACGAGCCTCCGTCCAAGTAGACACTTCCGCGATATCGGTTGGGTCCCTGGATTCAATGTTCGTAATATACCAAGGACGACCGAGACTTTGCTCGATGGCGTCCATTGTCGCCGTCCAGGAAGCGTCTCCGCCTATCGTTCCGCTGTCATACACGGGGTCAATGGTGAAAGGGGTTGTAATCCGAGCCCTAACATAATAGAAGGGATCCGCACCGTTCAACACCAAGGGTTCCCAGTCAAGCGGAAGATCCCACGTGACTTCCTGCCCTGCGCTCACCGCAGCCGTGAAGTCCGAAGTTCCATCCACGACGTTCGCTAGAGCGGACCATGCAGCACCGTTCCAATACTCCCATACGACCACACCATCGGTACCGGCGGTACCTCCAGTGCTGTCAAGGGTAATCTTCTCAAAAGGTTCCAAAGCTCCAAAAGCGGCATAGTCCCCCGCAGCGTCCCCTGTCGGGAACACTTGCCAGTCCGCCGTTCCAGCATCATTGAAATCCAAAGTCTCATCAACAAAAGTAGGACCTGTTACATCCACTCGCCATACTTTCGCTGCCGGTCCGCCTTCTTCTGGCACCCTACGTCCAATGAGAATTTCCCTACAGCGCCTTGGCTGCGAGAACCAAGTCGAAGCCCAAGCGTAGATTTCCGGGGCCGCCGTGCTAGTAAAGCCATCAGCCACCACTGCTTGGATGGTTGTATAGGGTCCTGATTCACGAGCCAAAGTGACATCGTGAGTGAACACTCCCATGAGACTCCCGAAGCCAAATTGAGGCCCACTCGGCGAAGCCAAGTTGATTGTGATTTGGATGAATTCCGTTACTGGTACCGACATGGTCTCTTTCCTTTATTGCGATGAAACTGTGAAACTATAAGGAGGCAAGGGTTTAGGGGCTTCCAAGAGCTGCACAGTGAAGGGGGAAATCATATCGATAATTTCTGTCGGTTCGACATCGATATCCAACATGGTTATTCCCAGATCTAAAGTCGCCCTTGATTCCCAATTAGGACCCGACAAAGCCGTTATGTCTGTCACAACACCACGATTCGTGAAGCTCACGCCTTCTCGATAGAAAGCGGATACAGTGGATTGTCTTTGGACTACGTCTTGAACTTTATTTAAGAGTCCCAAAGCCCCTCCCCACAAAGACATGTTCTTCGAGTACGCCTGCACATTCACCACGAGAGCCGATTGTCCCCTAGTCCAAAGGGCAGCCGTCTCGCTAAGCACGACGTCCGTAGCCGCAAGGTTAGTCGAGCAATACCAAATACCACCGAAGCTGTCTGGTGTTAGAACCAATTCTCCGGGGTTCAAAGTAGCTGATGCCGTGATCCCATTATAAGGGTCTGCTTCAACTGAAGACACCAAAGCATTCCGTATGGAATCCACGGTATTCAAGGCAACAGCATCATATACATAATAATAACCATTTAGGTTTATCCAATACCTTTTACCTTCGTTTGCTGATTCCACCGTCAATGTCAGCGACGTTGGCGGGACGAAAACGCTGGGTCGGACTCTCCCTTGGTTCGTGGTGAAGGGCCCGCTGGACACCTTCAAAAGGATTGTATCTTTTTTTATCTGCTCTCCTGTTGGGGCTCCAAAAGACCAGAACACCCCCACATCAGGACCGAAGTTTGGGATCAGAACATCTCCGAATACTTTGGAGAGTTTATCCAATCTAATCATTCTGGATCCTCCAAGCTTGCTATGGAAATATACACCCCGCCTTGAAGCCAGTAATCCTCTACATGGATTACCTTGAATCGTCTTCCCCGATAGATGACAATGTCGGCATCTTTACCGGCGTCAGCCACGTACACCCTGACTAAGGTGTAGACCTGAATTGTCTCTCGGTTCCTGTCGGCCTCCGGGACCATCTCTAAGTCCCTGCCCGAAGCCGTGTGAACGACACACGGTTTTACGTGGATCTGAACTTCCGGAGCCGTTTCATAGGCGTGGTAAGCGTTTAGAATCTTAGGACCACGCCTAGCAATAATTATCCCACCCGGAGTGTACAAGGAAGGAATCAATCCTTTGACTTTCTTCAGGGTTGGCATCAGACCTCCCAAGCCCCCCAGATCCCTGCCTTCTTCCTAAGAAGGACGGATAAAGTAATCTCAGCCTTGATTCTCGCTGTGGAATACTTCACTGTATAAGCATGATTGTCTTCATCGAAAGAGACCACGGGGATGTAGTCATCGCAAAGCTTACCAGCTTTCTTTCCCTCATCCCATATCGCAAAGAGGACCTCAATTATCTGGAGCCGAAATCGTTTGGCGGTTTCAGGTTTGACGAGGGAGGTTCTTTCGAGAACCTCCCTCCGTAGCCAAATCAGATCGGACCGAAAATGCTCTATGGTGCGCTCTGATGGTTCTACAATCATACTCACCTATTATTGCAGGATTGTCAGACCGACCAGTCGGGGACTTCCCATCGGCGGTCCCCGCCCGCGGTCGACCAGAAGATTTGAATTCTTCTCCCATCAACACCTACACTGGCTCCACTGGAAGTCCGAAACCTACTCGTGGGTTCCGTGACTCCGACGTTCTCGTGCAAAAGTAAAGCTGTTCCATCCGAGGAAAGCATCAACATGATTTCTCCGATGTCATCCATCGAAATGGGATATCCCTGATCGAGCAAGGAAATCCCGGCGACCTCCCAACCGTCGGGGATACGTATATGCATACCCGACGTGACGGCATCCATTTCGAGCTCGATGACGTCTTCACCCGTCATCGCACTCGGCTCGTGACGGTCGAGCATTAATACGCCATTCTTGATATGCACTGAATTAACTTGGAAAGAACTCATTTGTTATTTACCTTTTACTTCTGTCCACGTTGATTTCTCTTAAGAGAATATAGAAAAACCACGTGGACCACTTGGTCAACCAGGAGTCAGTGCCCGGACTTGGGCCTCGACCGTGACGTTTACTGTCGCCCCGGTTGTGAATCTAATTTGAAACACTACGTTAGTTCCACTTACAGCCGCTGTCCCGGTCAAGGAACCGAAGCCTCCAGAGACCTGGACCACGGCAGTTCCATCGAGTACGGCGTTCCCAGTGTTGTTTCTGTGAAAGGCTTGAATGATTCTGACGAATCCAGATCTTACAGAAGTCGCCGGATCATCCGCGATGCAAACATCTACGATAGCCGTATAGGCCGTCGAGACGTCGCAAGGAACCGTGTACACGGTGGTATATGTCGGCGAGGCCGCGACCACGACCGGGGTCGGTCCGGTCACGGCTGGCAAGTATTTGTAAGCTTCATTCAGAGCCTCGGTAATACTTGCGCCTGTAATGTTCGATTGGTTTGTGACGGTTGAACTTGTGTAATCCCCCTGCTGAAATGGGGCCGACACAAGCCACCGGCCAAGTGCAGGGTCGTACACGACCGGCAAGAGGCGATTGGTAATCTTTAAGTCGCTTCCAGAAGAGTTCGAGAACCTGTAAGCCGCCGAGACGGAAGCCGACTCGTTGGCCAAGAGCGGGCTTCCTCCCACCCCGGAATGTTTCACGTATAAAAACATCCCGTCACCCCACACCGTCCCTATTACATCCACTCCATTGTCGGTAATCTTTAGACCGTTTAAAGTCAATGAATCATCGATATCGAGAATGGGGCAAATAGGATCTGCCCCCTCGAAGTCGAGGGTCAGTAGACCATTGACGTCGAGGTCTCCGGCTGTTACAGTCCTCGTTCGAAGAAGGGAAGCATTTCTAGTTTCGATGACACCTGTCGACCAAATATCCATTTATATTTGCCTCTCATTCAAGTAGATTGGGAAATTATAAAAATAAGTACCGGCATTCGTGAAGCTCAGTTGGAGCAGGATATCATTTCCGGAAACAGTCAAACGGATCTGAGCACCAGCGATGCCTTGGGTTTGGATCCCAGAAGAACCTACAGGGACGGTAGCTATGCCCCCAGTAACTCTTCGATAGCAAGTAAAAAGCCTTGCTTGCACGACGCTGGCTGTAGCTGCATTACCCGTCGAAACCAACCCATTCGATAACTCGAATGTTCCGGTAAGCCCTTCGCTCAAGGTTTTGCTCCACACGGTCTGGAAAGTATTTGCTGCAAAGGCTGCGCTCGTATCCAATAATACGGTGGGTTGGAGGGCAGCTATATCGCTGGATAAAGTCCCGATGGAGGTGTCGAGCTGTTCCAAACCCGTTTCGACGTCGCCGAACAGAACGCTCGTTATCGCGCTGCTATTGGCCTCGGCCCAAGCTTCGCTTTGACGAGCGAAAAGTTTGCCGTCGGAAGGGGCATCGGGGATTCCACCGCCACCCCCTCCGGAGGGCTGGGCTACGCCATCAATGAAGACGGATCCTGTCTTCGTCTGACCGCCGATTAGAACACTCACGATGGAGACCTCACGATATCATAATCAATGGTAAGCCAACCGTCTCCGACCATCCCAGTAGTAGAGAATTGCATGATCCATGAGCCTGGAGAGGCCGATGGAAGAAGCCAATTCGAGGCTACTAGATCGGCTCCAGTGGCTGATATATACACCACGGAATTTGCAATATCGGTCGGGTCTACGAGTTCAAGAACAAAGTCACAACTCGCTGATGTGTGAAACATCAAAGAGTTGATTTGTACTTGCAAACTTTCAGGCCCGACGCGATCAAGCTGGAATAACCCGGCCCCTTCCGTCCCATCAAATTGATTCCCTGCTGTAACCTTGTTCCTGATAATTGGCATTATTATTCCGCCCTCCCGAATCTAACGATACTTCTTTTCTTCGTGACTGCCCATCCTAAGTGAGCCCTCAAAGCCCCAGTATCCACCAAAGGTGTCGAAGAACCCTTTCTCTCGACGGTCTTCGGATCGAGCGGGATAGCCCACGCAGAGGCCGTGTCAAAGCGCTTTAGCGCCAGACTAGCCATTCCTTTGGCTACGTCCGTCACGGCTTCTAGCGGGTCTTTCTTCTTCATATAAACCTTTGAAGTTTCCGTTGACCAAAGCTCTTTGATTTGATTAGCATATTCTCTGTAGAAGCTCGACAAGAAAGGACGAGCTGGAATATCGTCAGTGCCATACTCCATGATGGCCGCCAAAGTAGCCATGTTGATTCCGCCGTGGTCTACGGCGGCCATGGGGGGGATATAACCTACGAGAACACCCAGTTCTTTCAGGACTTTGGTGTTCTCGACTAGGGCTTTCAGCCCCATGTCTTTGTATTTAACGTTGGGTTTCACCTGCACCTACCTCGGTACCCACCACACCAAGCCCTAGGATATAAACCTCCCGAAACCACGGGGAACTTCGGGATGGTTTGCCACAAAGCCAAATATAGACGCCCCCAGACCGTATTGTTCCAATATGGGTCCGTGGGTCCTGTCGGTGCTATATAGCTATATCCCTCGGATATGGCACTGATACCCCTCGAAGTCGCCACCCCGTTGTCTCCGGCCGAGGCAACGGTCATCAAATGGGCTGCTATGTAAATGCTGGCTGGTAACACCTTGTTCCCCCAGCAATGTTTATTCAACATGCTACAGGCGATTTTTAGGTAAAACCCGATATCACAAGCCCCGCCTTCAAGGGTGGGAGCTGATAGTTCTATGGCCGCTGTAGAAGTGCTCCAAGGATATTCGGAGTTCTTGCCTTCCGCAAGAGAACTAACTTTGATTACGGGACTTCCGAACACCTTCTCGGCGGTCACGTAAGAGGCCAGCTCCCCCCCCATGATCGCCGCTATAATACTATTACACTGTTCCGTAATGGTGCCATCTACGTCCCACTGATTTGGAGCCAGCACGCCTCCAGTGACACCCGTGAGAACGACGTCTCCAATCGTAAGAATGTCTCCGTCTACTGTTGTATCGATGAGGGTAATAGTGCCACTGGAAACCCCGCCGAAGATTTCGAATTCCGGTGCGACTGCGAGTAGCTGATCCACTGTCGCGCAAGAGTTTCCGAGGGTGGGGCAAGTCATATATTATCCTTTCAGTTCTTCGGCTTCTAATTCAGCCATTTCAAGTGCTTCTTTTCTCGCCTCCAAAGCAGACTTGACAGATGGTCTTGTTTCTTTGACCAAGAGTTTTTCGATGAACTCCAGCGGTTCGAGCTTAGAAGAGAGCTGTACAGCTTTCTTCCAGCTCAGGTTCTGGAAGGCATCCATAGCGTCCTCCACAGAAGGCTCTGCGGTTTCCAGTTTGACCGGCTGCTCTGGTAAGGGGTCTGGTGGGGTAATCAGCTCGGGCCTCGCTCCGCTCACTACGAGCTGTCCTTGACGTTGTAGGGCTTTTATGTCTGGTCTACCAGACAGCCTTTCCCAATCGAGTTCCTCTATGGAACCTACCTGGTCCCGCCCGAGCACTAACGGACGCCTTCCACGGAGTGGAAGGACGAGAGTGTGCTTGCCTTGATATGTAATCTTCATTTGCGGTTCTTTCTAAAGAAAAAGGGAGGTTGAACGGGGGAGGGATGAACCACCAAAACCTCCCTTGCTCACCCTCCCCTCCCTAAAAGGGATTAGTTTTCAGATGCCATCGAGACGGAGAATCGATAGTGGCTTCGGAGCGCTGACTCCACCATATCGAGACTCCATTACGGTCTTGATATTCAAGTTTTGCTTCTCTGGTTCGAGAGGTGCAAGATACAAAGGCATGACAACAAATGCCTTTGTAGGTGCACTATTCATCATCAACAAAGCCTCCGAGCCGCTTGCCGAAGCGAGGGCCATTGTCTCTTCCTCTTTGACCTTCACCCCCATGTTCATCTCCATAGCCATCAGAAGTGTAATATTGCTTCCGTTGGCGTTGTTGATGAAGGTCGTCATGAGCCGGCCCATGATGGCCGAGCTGACCACAAATGTGTCAGGACGCTCTACACCTCTCGTAAGCTGCTTCTGCTGCGTCCAAGCCGCCACGACGTCTTCGTAAATCTGATCCGCCGTAGTGGCGGGGTTCAGCCAATCGCCAGTGGTCGCGGTTGATACGGTAATACCAGGATGGTTTGTCACACCATAAAGACCCAATGATTCGACTCCGAAAGCAATCGCGTCATTTAGTTCCTCGTCATGACCCTGACGGCACGACTCCGCCAACAGACTCGGCAGATCGTAGGGCATGCCGAGTTTTGCTGCATCCGCTGCTGCTCGCAAGTCCTGCGTGGTAAACGAGAAGCTGTGCGCAAGAGTATGAATAGAACGTTGTGTCCTATCGATCGAAGTGTCCGCACGGGAAATATCCGTGGCGTTCGGAGCCACAAATTTGGCGCGACCTACACTAGTGGAGCTCACGTAATCATATGAAAAGGCTCCCGGGGAGACCCCTTCTTTGAATCCAAGGAGAGAACCATTCGCCCAGTTTAGGCTGGGGAACTCCGCCTTGTAGATTTCCGCAAGAGTCTGGTTCACGAGGTTCTCGCAGTAATATCCATCATCGCCTCGGAACAGAGCACGAGCGGAATCAAGCGCCGCTTTGATCTTCTTTTGTGTTTGGTTCGATTTCTGCATTGTTAATCTCCTTTAGAAAGAAGCCAATCACGGCTGGCTGATCTCGATGCGGGCGAGCCCCCCAGCGCTCGCCGAGGTCCTCCAACGACCTCTAAGCTGGACTGCATCTCCGCCGTCAGAATCGTTTCTGAGGGCGCCTGCTTGTTCGGAGCCGGTAGCCACGACTCGACAGTAAAGAGGATCATTTGCGGATACGGCCGACTCGGCTACCACCCAGCAGGACCCCATTCTCATGACGCTCATTTCGTATCCGGCCAGCGTGCCAGCCGGTGCAGGCGAGACATTGAACCCAAAAGGGACAAGGTTGTTCGGAGTACGGACTGTGACCCCAAGAATGTCGAGTGCGACGTCCCCAGTAGTAGGAAGACGGCCGAGTTCTCCGCCCGAGTCTACGACACCGATACCCAAGGGGAATGAATCCCCACCAGCGGCCTGGGTGAGCGCAAGGGTTAAGTCAGCGGAAGCTGACGCGACCGAGACGTCGTAACTGAAACCCGAATGAAGGAAGGCTAGGGTAATGGTATCAACACCATCCGAAGTAGCCGTAACGATGTTTTGCGCAAGTTCTTGCGCATTGATTGCGTCTGCGAGCTCATTCGCGATCTGGGCGATCGACTGAGCAACTACCGTAAGCGAGGCTGAAAATGATCCTTCGACCCCCGAGACACTTACAGAGTAAGCACCTGCATCATTATCGACCACCGTAATAGTCGAAATCTGGGCAAGCAAAGGCGCACGTAGGGTGGCGATGGCGTCAGGGTCGCAATTGGCGATCTGACCAATCGTGGCGAAAGGTTGTGTGTAAGAAAACTGCATGATTATCGAGACCTCCGTGCGATCATGGCGTCATATGCTGACACCGCTTCGTTCGCCTTCTTCTGCACGGCATCGAAAGATGCCGTCTTGAACTTGTTTTTGCTGTCCACATTCTTTTTGTGGATGGCCATGGCGACCTTGAACGCTCCGTCCAGCGTCTTCGCGTCGGCCTTGTCTAAGGCGCCGCGCATCGATGGAAGCACCTTATAAATCATTTGACGCTTCAAACCGCTTGGGGAAGTGTCCGTAACCCGACCGAGAATAGATTTAGCTGAATCCAGCAAACGAACATAAGAGGCAATAGACTTGCCGTCGGCTGCCACTTCTTCTTCTGCGATCACTTCCTCTTCCGGAAGAGGGTCGCCTTCGGCATCCATCGGCATTACTAGCATCTCGGCGCTCGAAGTCTCTGCTTCCAAGGGCATTTCTTCTGGGGAAACTTCCAAGGGCATTTCCTCGTCCGAAGCGGGGGCTGGAACTTCGGCTGGCGCAGCCGCTTTCGCGGCCTCGGCCATAGCCGCATATGCAGCGGCAAAAGATTCCGGCACCTCGAACTCGGCGCCCTCCCACATGATCTTAGCATCCTTTTTACCTGGCATTAGAGAGTCTCTTCCATCTTTATTGCTAGGTCGAGAAAAAGCGGACTTAGAATCGAGTATCAACCGACAATTAGGTCCGGCCCGACCCTCGTCCACAAGGGCAAGATGGTTCCCCCTTATTTGAGTTTGGAGTTTCCGGTATGGAATACCGTCCGGACTCACTCCGGGCTCTTCAACGGCGATAATCCAGTATCCACAGGACAACTCGACTTTCCCGGCTTTGATGGCTGCAATTGTGGCTGCGTCGGTAACCAGGATTGTGGCTATTACATAATCCCCCTCCCGCACAACATCTGTGCCGACATGCCCCACCTGGTACGTCGAGACATTCCCTATGTCTATCATTTCGGGGGGGTGGTCGTCCGTAAGCACGACCATTTGGAATGACGCCAAGGAAGCTGGGTCGAACACTTCTTGAGGGGAACGGTATTCTCCCCAAGTGTTCCCCTCAAGATCAGAATATTCGAACACACCTACACGGGTGAGCCGTCCTTGGAGCTTGAGGAACCCTTCGGGGTTTTCTAAAGCTTGAAAAGCTGCGTCCTTATTGTAGCCCCCAAAGCCGACGAGGCCGAACGAGTCGTAGCGTTTACTACGACTCATCCGAACCTCTCTTGTGGTTTCTTCTCTTCCCCTTCTCTCGGAGGGGTTACAGGTCGGTGTTTAGGATTCACATCCTATTATTGCCTACACAGGGAAGGCATTGAAATCAGGGGCCCTGTCTCTGAAGATCTTGGCGATGATCCTGTCCTCTTTTGTAGCTGTGTTCAAAACGAGGACATCGTGATTGGCAATCATGAAATCTATAAAAGCATTCCTTTGCTTGCGAGTCAATTTTAATAGCTCTTTAGATGTGGGATTTGAACGTGGAAGTAACCGAAGCGCTTCGGCTAGATGATTAGGCTTGGAGTTGGTGGTTTTGGATTGTTTCTTCATCTCTTTCACTATACCCAGTTTCATGCAATAGAAGCTAACAAATCATCGTAGTAAGATTGCGGAACAAGCCGAAGCGCGCGCATGTGGAGCACTCGGTCGATCAACTTGATGTAATTGTGCTTCCCAAGCCGAGTGGCTTCTTCTGTCGAGATCGTGTAGGTGCGCACTCTCTCTCCGTCGTCTCCGCGAGGGCGAGAGAGTGTCGCTTGGATGTGTAGGCTCTTTAAGACATTGCAGAACCATCTCACGGCATTCTTTTTGGTCTTCTCGTTGGTCTCGTGTCCGAGGATTTCATTGGCTTGCCAACGGAACTTAGGGTCTGCGAGAAGGGGGCGAATCCTCTCCTCGATCTCGGAGGCGGTCACGGAGTGGCCATGGGCCCGTCCTAGACCTACCCCCAGTCCGGTGCGGACTATCTGCTCCAGCAGCTTGGTTCGCAAAGCATAGTGCTTGTACTCGGTGTAATGCTTCTTGGGTGTGTTCCCGGTCGGACCATAAATGTCTAGACGGTCCATCAAAGGGGCTACTTGCTTCAATCCTTTAGCTTGGGCCAAAACTAAATTGAACATCTTGATCTTGCCTCTGGTCTTGCCTTTCTTATCTTGGAGAACCAGGTCTGTGGTGACTGGGTTTTCGGGGCCGTAGAACTGTTCGATCTTGTATCGCTCCAAGGACAGAGCCTCATCCTCTTCGACGGTGTGGGCCTGGTTGATACGCTCCGCTTCTTCATCATCAATGATGACGGCAGCGACTACTTCCCTAGCGTGTTCTTCGGACAGTTCTTTTTTTATCCGCTTGAATGCTTCGTTAGTGTCTTCAACGGTCTTCTCATCAAAGAGAACCTCATCCGTCAAGTCATTTACAATGAATCCATGACGTGTCGCATGCTGCACGTAGGTGCGTAGCAAATGATTATGTGCGTGGCGCAGTTCGCGCTCCGCGATGGTCCAGGATCGCGCGAATAAGGGATTTGAGGCTGCTCGGGTTCCGTCTGGCTGGTAATCCCAATGCACGTCGTTCTTCGCTATGGAGGTCTCGGAAGCGTTACCGAGGCCCAGAGCTACTTTCTGCAAATAGGTTGGGTCGGTCGGGAGGGAACCCCACTGACCGCTGACGGTAAGTCGGATATGGTGGTCTAGGATGGTTCTTGGTCGCATAGTAGCCTGTAGTATATCCCTACCCGGCAAAGCGGTGGATATACTCTGGTATACCCTCCGCATGGGGAGAGTGAGACTCACTCCATTCTTGACTGAAGGGGAAAAAATTAGAACGTCGTATTCCTGCTGCATCCTGATAGGATCCGCCAGCAAAACTTGCACTCTCTTTGTCTGGGAGTTCTTTGCTGTAATTTCCAAGACTTTTAGATCCGGGCGGATTTCTGAAATCTTCTTAGCCCAGTGTCCGGGTTTTTCCTGGCTTGTGATCCACACGTACAGACCAGGGCTGTACCCATCCTCACTCTGCTCGTGGCTCACGTGGTCCCGCACGTCTTCAAGAAGAAGCCCTTGCCAAGTCGTCTTTGTGTAAAGGTCGCACACACGAGTGCCAGGCATCGCAGGGCGCACGTAATGCGTGATTTGACGGTCTTTGCGGTATTTCTGAATGACGTCCAACATCAATTCCAAATGCTCGGCGTTGTGATCCGCCGAGCAAAGGAACACTTGGTCAGCCGTCGCACAAGCGATCTCAATCGCTCTTAGGGCTCGCTCTCCGTCCCGCATGATATCGCTGTGAAGAGCGCTCATGATGGACGGGGACTCGTCGAGCACAACAGCGTCCCAGCCCTTGCCAGCTTCGTGAAGCAGGCGACTGGCGAACCTGTGGGCGCTATTGATGCACACGACTACCCTGTCATAGTCTGCTTCTTTGCCGTGTGGGATATCGGAATACAACACACACCCCAAATCAGCGGCTCCCGTTCGGGAAAGTGCGATGGAATCCGAAATGACCAATACTCGTCGGAGTCCCTCCAAGGCGGCTTTTACGGCCGAGGTCTTGCCGGCTCCCATGGGGAGCGAGAAGACATTCACCTCATTTGACTTGATTTCTTCGAGAGAGACTTGATCCAAGAAGTAATTACCAGGAGCTGCCGGTAATACTGGCAACTTTACTAGCCGGTAATTGGATGGTTGGGCGTCAACTTCAGTCTCTTCTAATATAGATAAACATGGCGCCCAAGTCTCATCTTGAACAAAAGAATCGACCCAACCATTCACCCACCGGCCCGTGGAATCACCCCAATCGAAAACATAGACACGCCCGTCGGCGTGGCAAGTCGCCACGCACGACGGATTACCCGAAAGGGACTTTCGCCACAGTGAATGTATCTGTCGGATCTTTTGCCCCGGCTTCATGGACCGGGATGGGACATCCCCTCCCGGTGTGCGGAACACGGTATCCGCTGGCAGGTCGCCAGCCTCGTTGTATGTGGTCGTCTCGGGGCTGGGACGCGACGAGTCCGGCCGGAGAGCCCGGGCTCTCCGGCCGGACTCGTCGTTCGGCTTAGAAGCCGAGGGGTAAAGGTCCTCTTTGCGGAGCTTCTTCCCGCTCTCGAATGCGGCGTCCACGTCGAATGCGGCGCCCAGCGTGTGGACGCGAGTCCACAGTCGATCCCCATCTTCGGACCGGGGACGGCTCGGAGGGTAAAAGACAGACGCGATATGGCATTGGGATTTGTCTGGGCGGCATTCAAAGAACGAAGCCCAATGAAGCCAGCATGCCAAGAATTCGTCTGGCTGAATCGTCCGACTGGCCGGCAAGAGAATACGCCAACGCGAATGCAGGGGAGCGCCCTTCTTCCCGTGGCTGTATGAGGTCGCGGCGGCGTAGGCTACGCCCCGCCTGCGCAGCTCGGCGAGCTTGCCGGCGATCCATCGATTCAAATCTCCGGCCCCTTCCGGCCCGTCGAAATCAAAGAGCATGATATCGGCGCCTTGAGCGTAGGCTATTTGCCGAGGAGAACCCTCGGGGAAGATGCCAGGCGCGAGGTACTGGACGTCGGTCTTTTCGTTTGCCCAAACGTGGGTGCGGAAGCTCAAGAGAAGATCGATGGCTTTGGCAGCCCGGGGCTCGGGGTCGCCGGTGCCTTTTGCGTAGGTCTGTCCTACACTGAATTGGATTCGGCGATCGAGGGAGGAATGGAACTTGATACTGGTTGTCATTGTGGTAGTCTCTGCACTCATGGGCTTTGGTATAAACATACTATCGAAACTTTCTCTTGCATCCCCGTAGGATCCCATGGTAATAAAGCTTATGGAACGTGGTGTTCCTGGCCCGGGGTAGGTGTGGTAGTCTCCCCCGGGCCTTTCTTCTTTAAGGGAAGGTGGGGGTAAAGCGGCTGCTTACACGCCCGTGACCTTTCTCCACGTGGATATAACCACGTTCTACGGCTTCTCGGATGCGCAGCATCATCGTTGGTGGTGTTGTTGCCCACTTTTCCGCAAGGTCCCTGTAAGTAATAGACACTCCTTGTGGGTGTAGTCGTACCCATAGTACCAATTGTAGTACACCAGAAGGCAAAGTAAGTATTTCTTTTTCCGTCACTGAAACCGTGTTGTTCTCCATAGGATAGGAACTCTCCGAAAGACTTTACCCCTTTGATATGGGATTTTTATATCTTTTTTTTCGTTATAGTTTTTATACTCTTTGGTATAGTAGTGAGAGAACTCGCTATGACTACCACATACAGAAACACCATGACAAACGGAGAGGCCAAAGAATGGCTAAAGGACATCAAAAAACTCGTTGGCCAACACCCCCAATGGGTGAGTGGGTGTGGGTATCGCACCCAGGATGACGTCGTCCAGGAAATCATCATGGAAGTGTTGAGAGCTAAACCCCATGATCCGGCTAAGTCTGCTAGGGGTACTTACCTATATCTTATTGCAGTCAGGAAATGTTGGAAACTCTGGGAGAAAGCCAAGAAGGAAAAGAAGACAACCTACACCGACCCCCCCGAAATGATGATGGAAGACAACCATCATTGTGGGGATGCCTATTCTGACACAATTGATTACGACGAGTTCTTCTCGTCGTTGGAGGATGACGAGAAGGCTTGGTGGGAGAGTAACTTGGGGGCCGGATACCCCAAGCTTCCTCAGCCGGGGGGGAAAAGCAATAATGTAGGCAACACCCCCCGTGGAAGAATCGGAGCAAAATGGCGTGCTTGGGTGGCTGAAGGACAGTGATGGCGGGATTACGACCAGTACCGGAAAAGGAAGAGGGAACTCCTGCACCACGCCCGCGAGAGCCTTCGGCTCATACGGGATTGGTGCAGTCGATCATGTCGAGCAATCTGCCCGCAGAGAAGCAAGCTGAAGCCCTCGTAGCTCTGCTCGACATGATTACAGAGGAACCCAAATCTAAGAAGAAGAAAGGAGGGAGGGATGACGATCCACCCTCTTCTTCCTCCAGTAAAATCACGGCTATCGTAATGGCGGTGTTCCTCGGGATTAGCTTGCTAGGAGATTTACGTGGGTATCTCGTGGGCGACGAAGCTTCCGCTTCGGAAATCGAAACCCAAAAGACACTTACCGAACTCGTGGAAGAAGTATCTGCGTTGCGGGCCGAGGCCGGAGCAGCCCGGGTCGAACAGCAAGAGTTCGATTATTTTTTGGTGGAAGGCATAAAGGAAGTCGAAAAAGCCTTGCCAGGGACGGAAGTGACGAGTATAAACTACCTGGAGCGCTTGCAAGGCGCTCGGGAGAGAAACAAACAATGACTACAAATAAAAAACTACTACTTACCATCTTCGGTCTAACGGCGATATCCTTGGCCATCGGCCTTCCTCCTTCACGAGAGGAGAAGCCAGTCGAAACAATCAAAGTCGGAAACTACTGTGATTATATGCCCTGCAAGGTATGCGGGGCTCCCGGAACACCTCCGTGTCCGGAACAAACCACTAGCGGCTGGCTCTGTTGCAACGATGCTTTGACCGTCTGCGGCCCCGCTGGGGATACGGATTGTCCCGGCATGTGGTTGTGGTGCGACGACTACGTAGACGACGGGACGGGCCCGATCGAGTGCCTGGACGAATACGGTCAAGGGCTCGTGGCGGAAACTGGTGACGATCAGGCCATCGTGAGGTGACTCACGTGTCATACTCATTGACCACGAACTCGAACTAGAGTAGAAAGAACGAGATGAAGAAACTAATCATAACCGTGTTGTTGATTTCTGGATGCGATGAATCCATCGAAGATCCATCGATGGATTCATCAGAAACGACTTCTGAGACTGGCTTCGAAGAAGATGGGGAGGGACCGCTAACAGTGTGGGACGCAGAAGGGGCCCAAGTTGGTGTTTGGCTGGGAATGGATGATTTTGGTTATCTGGTTTGGGACGAGACAACAGGTTTGATAATCAGAGTGAATCCTTTGTCCGGAGAGGTTTCCGCACCTGAACAGGAATACTCCCCGAGCAGTTGGGGAGGTAACTATCCTGACTGCAAATGGGATGAAGGGAGTTCTTTCATCTGGAAATCAAATATAACTCCAGAACTGTGCGAGAGTGGTGGTGAAATACCCACACCGTCTCTAATGATTAGAAGGTATGATGGCACATTTGCCAGACAAGTCCGGTTCGAGAACCAACCCATGTGGAAAGAGGATGAGGAGGGAAATTGTGTTTCTCTCGGAATCCAGTGCCAAATACTCGTAGAGCCCGTGGCTTACCCAGTCCCCTTTGCTGGGCCTTTGGATATCCAATGAAGAAATACCCACACTGGGCCGATGACTACGAAGGCTGGCTGAAACAGTTTCAGTTATTCGACTATGACCTCAAAGAAGACGGGTCTAACCCACGAGGTCTTCCTACGAAGGCTGCACCGAAGGAAGATAAGCGTTGACTTATCTTCCTTCGATTGTATTATGAGAATGCGTATGAACTACACAAAATTTATTTCAATCATCCCTTTTCTTTCGGTCATGGCTTTGGGCTGCGACGGTGATCCGTCCGAGCCGCAAGAAATGCGCGAAGGTGAATGGGCTTGTTTCACGATTTGTCCTCCCGGTGAGGAGTGTGTGACGACCTGCGTGCCGGTCGGAGAACCCACCCCTCCGTCCGGTACGGACACGGGGACGGGGACCGATGATTCTTCCATGTCAACAGACACGGGTACGGAAGATACAGCCGGTCCACCTCCGCACCCTTGTTGTTTCGAGAACGAGTTCGACGGTTGTATACATCCGTCGGATAAAGCCATCGAACAGTGCGTGCATGCGATCCGTCCGTACTGCACCGAGCCTGATCCCGAGCTAATCGGCTGGCACTTCAAGTGTGTGTGGGAAGCGCAAGAATCTTGCGGGCTTGTTTGCTGATTTTGTTCTAAAACTTTTGTGATTCCTTTTATAGTCCTCACCATATAGGTGGAGACTACCAATGAAGTCACAAATCAAACAACTTCTATTCTTTCTCGTTCTAGACACCGTTTTCATGGCGGTGGTAGTGGCGGGAGCGGAGCTACACAGTTACCTCACGTACGAGAACCCGGAGGGAAGGTGAGAGCGGTAAAGCTTGCACCTTCCCTTTGGGCTTTGCGCCCCAAGAAGAAGGCATGGGATTTCAGTCGACAGATCGGATTTCTCGGAGCTCGATATGATCGAGAACTTGGCGATTGGTATGTACGTGATCAACCTACAAAACGCAAAGTTCTATCGTTCGTGAAGAAATATGAATCTTTTGTGATAGAGGGTCCTACAAAACCCTCTATCGAGGGTATCATATAGGTAGAGGACCAGGATCCTCTAGAAGAAGAACCACCATGATAATCTGGATCGACATACCCTGACCCTCTAAGATTCTTCCATGGCGGGAACTTGGCCGAAAGCCAAGACCTCACTGGACGAGACCTGCATCCTTGAACCAAACTTCCAATGCCGCAGCTTACCACTGCGGCATAAGTTATTTATGGTGAGGGTGGGAACCCCCAACATTGCAGCAGCCTCCTTGGTGCTGCACAGATCGGGCGGTACGGGTTCTAAGCTCGGGGCGGCGTCTTCGTCTGCTGGAGCTTCGAGTTCCACGCCTGGAGCCTCTGGTTTGATTTCAGTAGGCGCAGTAGGGCCTGGGATGCGAACCCCAACGCTGATCAATCCTTTGGAGATCATTTCTTGTCGGACTTCTTCGACAGTCATGACTCCCATAGTCACCAACAGTTGATAAGCCTGCGCCGAAGTCAGTAGAGTTCCGGCCTGGGTCTGGTCATCAGGTTGCCATAAGGAGTCATAATCAACCGTCCATTTCAATGGGGCCGGAAGTCCATTATTCTCGCGCACGGCGAAATACACTTCCATAATGCGCTTGTAAATCCTAGTGAGGTGCCTCTCTTGCCAAGCCGCTACGTGGTCATACCAGCCTCGGACTTCGTCCGAGGCGCTAGAGCGCAATCCTCCGGGCTGCTCTCCCATCAAAATGACGCGAGGCATGTTCTCTTCGCGAATGACAGCCGTCACGAACGCTTCTATGAGGGGAGTGAAAGCCGTGATGTCCCTTTTGACTTCCACAAGTTCGTCTTCGGAATCCAGGGCCATCCAATGAAGGTTGTCTGTAATCATCCGAAGGTTGTCAAGGATCTGCTGCGCTTTCTCTTGACCTTCTTCATCCCCGCACATCATGGCGTGAAGCTTGGGCATCTTCACAGTCATGATGCTCAAATCGTGCATGATGTTGCCGGCGTATCCCTCGGCTTGCTCCAAGCGGGCAAGCTCGCTTGCCACCCTCTCAAGCACGCTCGGGCCCCAACCGCCCCGCTCGGCGGCTCGGTAGGGAGAGAGCAAAGGAACACCCTCGATGCGAATACAGCGACTCCGGTGAACTCTTACGAGGGTTCCATTCACACCTAATAGGGAATACCATTCGGGGTTCATGTAGGCTTCCATCCCCCATTCGGAATTGTAACTATCTGGGTAAACCCTGAAACTAGGGAACACAGAGAAACCCTCCAGTGCGGAAGCATTTGCCAAGTCCAACGGGTCGGAGTATTCTCCCCCGTCTGCGACTTCCATGACGATCAAAGACCCCCCATAAAGACGGGAAGTTTTGCAGGCTTTGTTCACGACCGGGACTATCCCGAAATCCTCGATATCACTGGCCAATGATTGCCAATCAAAATCCGTCCCATCGAGCCGAAATCCCTCCCGGGTCGCGTCGTCGACAATTCTGTCTACGATACGAGCGGCCAAGCCGCTCCCTTCGTACATGTTATTCAACTCTGGTTCCCAAAGTCGGCGTTCTTCCTGAAAATAAGAATACTGGGATTTGTCACCAGGGCCGGCGAGTCCGGTAACCAGGTTTGCATAATCGTCTGTCTTGACTTCGGTCATCGTCGCCTTACTAGTCTATTATTGCCTTTCACAACCCCGTAAGCCTGTAGAGCTGACAAGCCAGTACTGACCGTCCCACCTTCCATGAGTTCGAGCACGGCATACACAAGGGCGTCTAAATGATCTGGAGAGGGCTTGCCAGGTTCCCACTCGCATTGTTGCAGTTCCAGGGCCGAGAAGAAACCCACGTGACTGACTTTCCCTCGCTCGTAAGCGGTCGCCACTGGTTCGGCTCTAAGACTTTTGGATTTCTTGGCGTGGACTTTGCGGTACGCAAGGTTTGCGTCAACGGTGCGCAAAGTGGATTCCACCATTTCCCCGCCTTGATTTGTTTCGGCGACTATATAGTTAGCTCCCCAGTTCCGATAAGCATTGACAGCCACCTTGGCCCACTCGTGGGGTTTGCCTCTCAAAGAGAGATCTTCAAGAATGTAGATATGTTGGGCGTCATCTATCCCGGCCACTATAATCCCAGTCTCGTCGCTATCTTCCCCCGAAGTTGTCGCGGGATCAATGGCGACCACTATCTTCCTTAAAATCGATATATCGAAATCATCTTCATTGATTCTGTGAGAAGATATATTATCCAGACTGAACAAAGCCGAGGCCGACCCGTCGAGAATGACACCTTCGAGTTCTTGGAGACCGGCTCGGGTACCTTCATACATTTCTCGAAAGTCTTGCAGCACCGATGACGACAAGAAACGATTGTCGTAAGTTGACGCCCTAGTCACCACAGTTCCCGACCTGGCTTCCAGCCAGGTCAAGAACCCGTCGGGTTTGGGTGTGGTCGTCAACATAGCCCTCGCCCATCCTTTTCGGATGGCTGGCTGTATTACTTCCGACCAGGTCTGTTTGGCATGGGGCCAAAAACATACTTCGTCGGCCCAGACCCAGGCCCAGTTCTTGCCTCGGAGACTCGCGGGTTTGTCGGCCGAAAAGATGCGGCCCACGACGCCGTTGGGCCAAGTCAACCGCTGCTTCGACAGCTCCCATTCTGGCCGGAAATCGGATCTTGCCGTTGCAAGAATACCGTAGTCACCATCCTCCACGCAGGCCAAGGCGTTCCGGTAATTCACCGCGATGATGGCGATCTCGCCGTTCCCAATCTTGTGTTTGTCCCTTGCCACCTCGTTGGTGGTCTTAGATGCCGCAAAGCTTTTGCCGGCCCCACGCCCGGCGCGAAGCACCCAGCGTTTCCAATCCCCTCCAGGAAGCCGTTGGTGAGGCATGGCCCACAAATCCCAATCGTCCAACAGTGCTTGGGCCTCGGCTGGGGTCATCGACCCCAGCCATGCCTTTAGCTGTTCTGGCTTCAAGCCAGATATAGCTGTCGCTAACTTTCCTTTGGTGGTCATCTTGGGCGCTATGTTTACTTATATAAGAAGAGAAGAAACATGGCGCCCAAGTCAATCCTTGACAAAAGCGGCCAGTCTTTGGAGCAGAATATCCGTAGCCGAGTTTTCGACTTCCTCTCCTGATTCATCATCTACGTAAGACTTTGGGGAATGGGCGTACTGCTTCGGATATCTACATTTAAGAAATTTGAACTTGAGTTCGAGGTCGTCGGAATCAAGTATGTCTTCGTGGATCCTTGTTTGAACAGAAGATTCTGCTTCGTCCATTTCGAGGACGAAGCAAGCTTTCAGACTCAAATCCCCTTTGAGTATCCCGGATTCCTTGTCTCGTATTTCTTGCTTCCCTCGTTGAACCCAGGCGTCCCAGGTACCTTTTGGAACTCCGAGTTTCGCTCTAATAGTTTGTCGAAAGTTACCTTTGCGGGCAAGCGCACAGGCTTGATCAATGAGGTCTCTCGTAAGAGAAAGGCGAATATCCGTCTTTCTCTTCTTTCTAGTTGTCTTCTTTGAGGTAGCCATTAGGTGTCCCCCGTTTCGTAGACTCCAGTAATTTTGATGGACATATATTGCACCCGTGTCAATTGACCTGCAACTCCCGCACTAAGAATCCTTAATTCCACAGGAATTTGCTGGAAGAAAGTGATAGGCGTACGAAACGTGTGAGCATAAGTTATAGGAGGACCCTTCAACCAGCCCACTTCACTAGGGGGGACCTGAAAAAGAACATCCTCGTCAACCCCGTCAACGGTGTATGTCACTTGCACGGCATGGGTGGGTTTGCCTTCGGCCGAAGCCCAGAACATCATAGACAGGGTAATCTCGATCCACCCATCAGATGCATCTCCGTAGACATTTTGGAATGTGGCTTCTATTGTTTGAATATCACCAGCGTCCAAAGTGACTGGAGCAGCGAGCCTTTTTGTGACTTCTCCGAACCCTCCTTTTGTGCTCCATACATATTGTGCATCAGTTGGAGAACGCGCAAAACCTAGGTGTGGAAACGCCCCACCACCGGCACTACCTGCGACCCACATAGCTCCAGACTCAAGCGTTGAAGGGGTGGCATTGGTAGGAATCATCTTCAACGCCCCTTTTGCGGGAGTTGTCAGATCCCCCGTCAACACCAGTGGATAGTTCCCGGTCGATGTAATAAAGGCTCCGACTCCAGACGAAGAGGCGATTACAGCCCCAGAGCCAGAGACGGAGACCAAACGGCCGCCCGTTCCTGAAGTTGAAACCCCTCGAAGAGCGTCATTGCTTGTGGATGTCGCGTCAACAGCTATACCTGTTGTGGCATTTGCGTCCACCCCAGTCCCGCTTGTGACGTTGAATCGTCCGGCCGGAGCTGAGGTTTGGGTTACCAAGAGCGCTGGGAGCGCTCCAGTAGCACTAATGGAAGCTCCCACCCCTGTCGTGGCACTGGCCCCGAGGCCGATGCCTGACGTGGCTACAAAGTTCCCAGCGACTCCAGACGTCACGTTCCCTTGGAAGGCATACCCGGTATTTACCTGGCTTTTGAATCCAATGCCCGCACCAACCAAGTTCAGGGCGTCGAAGATTGGACCAGTATTTGAACTAGAAATACCCCTATAAGCCGCGAGATCCCCGGCTACTTGGCAGACGAAACCGAAGCCAGTTCCGTTGTTCGTGGCGTTGATCAGAATATTTGTATTGTTTTCAGTTATGGTTAGGGGATAGGTGGTGGAAGCCGTCGATCCAAGAGACAGAGCAGCGACAGCAGTAGTACCGTCCGCATTTGTCTCCACAATGTGAGCAGTCAAATCTGGGTCAAAAGTCCCCTCATCTAACCAACTCGTCCATTGTCCCAGCAAGTTCAAGTTATAGTTATAGAACTGACTTACAACACCTTCCCCAGGGATTGACCCTTCGGTCGGACCAAAGGGGTCGGATAACTTGGTTAGTGAACCAGGAAAAGGACCAGAAGTATAAGTCGGATCTGTAGCCCAAGAAAGGGTTTGTGTCGGTTTAGCCATGTTCTATCCTATTATTACGTATTGTCGTTAGCCAACAAAACTCCAGTGGAAGTCGAGAAGACGGTGTTCCACACAGCCTCTCCAGGTACGTCACCTTCTGACCATTCTCCAGGAATTGTTTCGATGTCTTCAAAAAGACCGGAATCGTATTCGGGGAAACTTGTGTATGGGGTCGTAGTAAGGGACCGAACGTAATACAGTTCTGTACCACCGTTCAAACTGAGTTTCTCCCAATCGAGAGGGAGGTCCCAGCTAACTAATTGTCCGTCCGAGATAGCTGTTTTGTAACTATCCGTACCATCCACTATATTATCCAGCGGCACCCAAGTTGAACCGTTCCAATACTCCCATGCAGAAATACCATCCGTGCCTGGAGCACCGAAAGCGTTGTTCAGAGTAAGGAAGGAAAAGGTAGACGGGTAGCCAAAAGCACAATAGTCTCCCACGTTTGAAGTAGCAGGATATGGGAACCAGTCCGCTGGGTCGGAGTTCAAGAACCCGGTTGTTTGATCTGTAAATATATTAGCTGCGGTAACTTGCCACACCTTAAGGGCCGGTACTCCATAAGCCCACAACCCCTCCCCGGGCACAGCCCCGGGATCCCACTCCCCGACACCACCGCCTTTGTCGTTTGCATAGGCCCACAGGTTGTTACCCGGCAGCAGAAAGATGGTATACCCAAGTACCCCCGCATACAAAGCCCTCCGGATGAGCTGGAACAGCTCCGTAATTTGTAGGGCTGTCAACCCTCCGGGTACGAGTAGCTTGAAGCTATACGGATATACCGGAGCATAATCCGCATTGTTCCCTCCAGTGAAAAGCTGGACAATGCGGAGAATATTGTTGACAGTCCCCGTCCAGTTCCCATCGACCCCATTCACTTCCCGCAGTCGGGACTGGATGATTTCGATCTGTATAGACAAGCTCACACGATAACTAGCGTCGTCTGTCCCAGACCTCGCCAGTCCCACAATGGCACCTA
>ERZ650311.322-NODE-322-length-31358-cov-15.099128_pt1 | contig 31358 bp, 26 predicted proteins | sample MGYA00376247_ERZ650311 | MGnify/ENA primary metagenome ERZ650311 (study PRJEB26733, sample SAMN07839324) | wastewater metagenome | biome: small river; feature: stream; material: water | place: USA: North Carolina | collected 2016-07-28 ...
GGGCCGACAAGGGCTACCACGTGAAAGACTTCGTCCAGCATCTGCGCGAGCACAAGATCAAGCCACATATCGCCCGAATCGACGGGCGCAAGACACCGGGACTCGATGGACGGACAAGCTGCACCGAGGGCTACAAGGTGAGCCAGCGGAAACGAAAGCGTGTTGAAGAGATCTTCGGCTGGCTGAAGACAGTGGGCGGAATGAGAAAGACCCGCTTCATCGGAGAGGCCCGAACCCAGATCGCCGCCTACCTGTCGGCGGCGGCGTACAACCTGCTACGAATTGCGAAATTGCAGAGCGCGGGGAGTGCGGCATGAAGTGACACCCGGAATTGGGCGAAAGCCCATTCCCCGGCCCATTCGACGGGCATCAAAACGGGATTGGGAAGCCAATTCCGGGAATGAAGTCATGAGAAATCAAATAGCGAGGGTCCCGGTTGGCGCGGCTTCTCGGCGTTTTGCATCGACCTGCTAGCGCCCTGGGCGTGCTGCTGGCCCCGTCGGTGCCCCTCATCATGTACGCCATCATCGCCCGGGTGCCCATCAACACCATGTTCCTGGCGGGCGTGCTGCCGGCTCTGGTGATGGTGTTCTTCCTGCTCACCGTGGGCGGCTACCTGCGCCGGGACGGCATCGCCCAGGTGGAGCGCCCGAAGGCCGACTTCACCGCCGCCCGCAAGGCCGCCTGGGCGGCCCGCTGGGAGATCCTCGCCCCGGTGGTGGCCATCGGTTCGCTGGCCAGCGGCCTCGCCACCCCCACCGAAAGCGCGGCCCTCACCGCTGCCTACGCCCTCCTCACCCAGTCCATCGCCCACCGGGAGCTCGACGGGCCGCTGCTGCGTCGCTGCCTGGCCGACTGCGCCCAGGTGATCGGCGGCGTGATGCTGATCCTCGGCATGGCGCTCGGCCTCACCAACTATCTGGTGGATGCCGGCATCCCCGATGCGGCGGTGGAATGGGTGCAGGGCGCCCTGCCCAACCGCTTCGCCTTTCTGGTGGCGCTCAACGTCTTTTTGTTTGCGGCCGGCGCGCTGATGGAGATCTACGCCGCCATCGTGGTGCTGGTGCCCCTGCTCCTGCCGGTGGCGGTGAGCTACGGCATCGACCCGGTGCACTTCGGGGTGATCTTCCTGGCGGTGATGGAGATGGGCTTCCTGTGCCCGCCGGCGGGGATGAACATCTTTTTCGCGTCGGCCATGTTCGGCAAGCCGATCCGCGAAGTGGCCGCCTCGGTGCTGCCGGCCCTGGCGGCGATCTTCCTGGGTGCGCTGGCGATCTCGGCGCTGCCGTGGCTGGCGACGGGGCTACCGGGGTGGGTGATGGGCGGCTGAGGGTTCAGCCGGCCGGCGTTTCCCAGCGGGCGGCGGCCGAATCGTCGGCCTCCCGCGCATCCACCCAGCGCCCGCCTTCCGGGGTGTCTTCCTTCTTCCAGAAGGGCGCGCGGGTTTTCAGGTAGTCCATGATGAACTCGCAGGCCGCAAAGGCGTCGCCCCGATGGCTGCTGGCGACGCCCACGAAGACGATGCGCTCGCCCGGCTCGAGGCGGCCGAAGCGGTGGATCACCCGGGTGCCGAGCAGCTGCCAGCGGCTGCCAGCCTCGGCAACGATGGCTTCCAGCGACTTCTCGGTCATGCCCGGGTAGTGCTCGAGGGTCATGGCCGAGACGGCGCTGCCCTCCCCCGCCACCTTGTCGGCCCGCACGAGGCCGACGAAGCTCGCCACCGCGCCCACATCACTGCGGCCGGCGGACAAGGCGGCAATCTCTGCACCGACATCAAAATCGGCTTCCTGCACGCTGACGGAATTCATGGTGGGCCTCGGTGGTGGTGGTAGTGGATGGATGAATCAGCCGCCGGTGACGGGCGGGAAGAAGGCGATCTCGTCCCGGTCGGCCACGGCGGTGTCGGCGCCGGCCATCTCCTGGTTGATCGCCATCCGCACGTTGCGGCCCACATCCAGCGCCTCCCACGCGCCGCCGCGCTTGGCGAGGTGGGCACGCAGGTCGCCCAGGGTGGCGATGGTGGCCGGCAGGGTCAGCGTCTCGTGGGAGTAGCCGAGGGTTTCACGGAGGCTGGCGAAGTACAGAACCTTGATGCTCATGACGCGCTTACGAAAGAAGTTCGGAATAAGGAATGAAGCGGACCAGATCGCCCGCGGCGACCGGCTGGCCAGCCGGGTTATCCACGAGACCATCGGCCCACACGGTTGAGGTGAGGACGCCCGGGCCCTGGTTGGGGAAGAGGTCGACCTTGCCTTCGGCGCCAATGCGGGCGCGCAGGAACTCCCGGCGGCGGTCCGGCTTGGTCCAGTTGAAGCCAGCCGGCAGCGGAATCGACCGGGGCAGACAGTCGGCCACGCCCATCGAACGCAGCACGAAGGGCCGCACCAGCAGCAGGAAGGTGACGAAGCTCGACACCGGGTTGCCGGGCAGGCCGATGAAGGCCGCGCCCTCGCCGCCTGCCGGGTCGTTCACCTGACCGAAGGCCACCGGCTTGCCGGGCTTCATGGCGACGAGCCACAGATCGAGCCGGCCTTCGGCCTGCACGGCCGGGCGCACGTGGTCTTCCTCGCCCATGGACACGCCACCGCTGGTGACGATCAGGTCGTTGGCCGCGGCGGCGCTCCGCAGGGCTGCGCGGGTGGCGTCCAGGGTATCGGGCACGATGCCCAGGTCTTCCACCTCGCAGCCGAGGGCTTCGAGGAGGCCGCGCAGCACGTAGCGGTTGGAGTTGTAGATGGCGCCGGGCGGCAGCGGCTCGCCGGGCATCACCAGCTCGTCGCCGGTGGAGAACAGCGCCACCTTGAGGCGCCGGAACACCGGCAGCGTGGCGCAGCCCACCGACGCGGCGAGGCCCAGCATCTGGGGCGTGAGGCGCACGCCGGCGGAAAGCACCGTGGAACCCAGCGCGATGTCTTCGCCGGCGCGGCGGACCCACTCGCCCGCGCGGGGCACGTGGTCGATGGTCACGCTGTTGCCGTTGGCGGTGCACAGCTCCTGCATCACGACGGCGTCGGCGCCGTGAGGCACCGGGGCGCCGGTGAAGATGCGCGCGGCGGTGCCCCGCGCCAGGGTGTGGCCCACACTGCCGGCGGGGATGCGCTGGGCAACGGTGAGGCGCGCGCCGGGGGCGGTCACGTCGGCGGTGTTCACCGCGTAGCCATCCATCGACGAGTTGTCGAGGGGCGGCACGTTGAGGGACGACACCTGATCGACGGCCAGCACGCGGCCGAGGGCTTCGGCGGTGGGCACCTGTTCGATGGCGGAAACGGGCTTGGCGGCTGCCAGCAGCGCCGCCCGCACGTCGTCGAAGGGACGCATGGGATTGCTCATATCAGGCTCTGGTGTTGGAGGATGAAATCGGCCACGGCGGCCGGATCGTTGAGGTCGAGGCGCGGCAGCGGCGCTTCGAGGGGCACGTCGGTGGCGATCGCCACGATGGCCGGGTTGTCGGGATATTGCAGCGGCTTCCCCACCGCCGGGCGATGGACTTCGAGCTTGGGGATCTGCACGGCCTTGAAACCCTCGACCAGCACCAGATCGCAGGGCGACAGGCGCGCCAGTTGGGCGTCGAGATCAGGCTCGGGCTCGCCTCGCAGTTCGTGCATCAGCACCCAGCGCTCGTCGGAGATCAGCAGGATCTCGCTGGCCCCGGCCTCCCGGTGACGCCACGAATCCTTGCCCGGCTTGTCGATGTCGAAGCCGTGGTGGGCGTGCTTGATGACCGACACCTTGAGGCCGCGGCGGGTGATCTCGGGGATGACCTGCTCGATCAGCGTGGTCTTGCCCGAGCCGGACCAACCGGCAAATCCGAAAACCTTCATGCTGCTCCTTCGTGGCCGCAGGGCACCGCCAGCACCGGGGCGAAGCCGCCGCCGGGGGTGCGGAAATTGGTGGTCTGGCCGCGATAAAGCCGTGCGGTGACCAGTTGGACCTCGCCCCGATAGACGTAGTTGCGCAGGTCCATCTTGAGGGCCACCGCCTCGCCGCCCACCGACAGGCGCCGCTCAGACGGCGGCACGAGGGCCTGGGCGATGTAGTCGCCGGCGATGATCTCGTCGAACACCCGCCGGGTCAGCTTGTCGCCCCGATACGCGCCGCGGCTACCAAAGCCGCTGGCCGGCTTGAAGAACAGGCTGCGGCGTCGGGCCCAGAAATCCGCCGCCTGGGCGGCCGTGACGGCCTCGGTGCGCGGCACACCGGCGGTGATCACCGCGATGTCGGCCTCCGCCGCGCCAAGGCGGCGCAGGGCATCGGGGTTGGAGAGCAGCACCAGGTTGCGCTTGTCGGCATACAAGGCGTGGGCGCGGGGGTGCGGCGTGATGACCGCCGAGCCGACCAGCCAGGCTTCCCGCAGCGCGCGGCTGGCGGGGGCGTCGAAGGAGAAGTCGGTGAGGCGGTTATAGACCAGATCAACCCGCTGGCCATGCAGCAGCAGGCCGTCGGCGGTGTGCGCCAGCTCGGACGGATCGCAGATCCACGCGGCCACGCCGTGGCGCTCGAACAGCCGCTGGAAGAGCAGGAACTCGGGCAGCAGGTACTGGCCCTGGGGCGCCTCGTCGACGATGGCGACCGTGGTGAGCGGCGCATCGCCCCGCTCCGCCCGCCATTCGGCCTGGAACATCTCGAAGAACACCCGCTCCAGATCGCCCGAGGCGTGGCCCTGCATGGCGGCCATGGCTTCGGCCACCTCGTCGCAGCAGGCCCGCTGGGCGCGGCCGAGGATGGCGGCGAGCAGCCCGCCGCCGGCGTTGGTGTTGATCTCGATGAGCTGGGGGCCGGCATCCGAGAGGTGGAAGTCGTAGCCGAGGAACACGCCTGCCGCGCGGGTGGCGTGGCGGGCGCTTTCCGGCGCGTAGGCCAGCACCGCGTCCTGCCAGCCGGGCAAGGCCACCACGCGGTGGATGGCGGCAATCAGATCGGCCATCTGCCGCACATGCGCGGCCGACACGAAGGCCATGGACTCGGCGAAAAGGTGCGGGCGCGACTCGGCGATCATCGCCTGCAACGCACCGTCCCGCGGGTCGCGGGCGAGCGCGGCGACCAGCGCCTGACGGTCCAGCGACACGCACTGGCAGCCAGCGTTGAGGGCTTCGGCGGCGTCGACGCAGTCGTGCCCCGCCGCACTGGCCAGGCGGGCGATGAGTTCGGAAGGCGACGACGGCGCGGACGTGTTCGGATCGGTCAAGGACGGCATCGGAGCAAGGTGTCAGGCGCGGGATTGTAGCAGCGGGGGCCGACGCCGCGCCGAATGGACCGGCCAGCCCCGCAAGCAATAAAGACTCGTGCGCGAGTGGTAGCCACTTGCGCACGAATCGTGGAACGTTGCGTGCGAGCGGAGGACATTCGATCGCAAGCAGTTGCCGCTTGCGATCGAGTGATTTTTACTCGTGGGCAACTGAAATCCGTTTGCGCGCAAGCAAAAATCACTTGCGCACGAATGGCTGCGGCTTGCGCGCAAATCCGTTTTACTCGCGGCCAAGCAAATTTTCCTTGATCGCGAATCGGGTTTGCTTGCGCGCGAACGATTACGGCTCGCCGACGCCTCAGCCCTGCCGCGCGGCCGGCGGAGGCAGATCCTCGAGGAAGGCCACCACCTCGGATTCGACCTTGCTGCGGGTCATGGGCGGCAGGCTCTGCCACACCCGGCGGCCGTAGGGCTTGGTGAGCATGCGCGGGTCGCAGATGGCGAGCACGCCTTTGTCGCGCTCGGTGCGGATCAGCCGGCCGGCGCCCTGCTTGACGTTGATGACCGCCCGCGGGAGCTGATATTCCATGAAGGGGTTGCGGCCGGATTTGTTCATGTGCTCGATGCGCGCGGCGAGCACCGGGTCGTCGGGCGGGGCGAAGGGCAGCTTGTCGATGACGACGACGGACAGCGCGTCGCCCGGCACATCGACGCCTTCCCAGAAGCTCTGGCTGGCCACCAGGATGGCGTTGCCGAGCCGGCGGAAGCGCTCCAGCAATTCGGTGCGCGAGCCTTCGCCCTGGATCAGCAGGGGCAGATCGAGCTTGTCCCGCTCCAGCGCGTCGGCGATCAGCTCGTGGATGCGCCGCATGGCGCGCAGCGAGGTGCATAGCACGAAGGTGCGGCCCTGGGCGGCGCGGATCAGCGGAATCGCCACCTTGGCGACCGCATCCGGGTAGTCCGGGCTGTTGGGCTCGGGCATGTTCTGGGGCGCGTACAGCACCGCCTGGGCCGGGTAGTCGAAGGGCGAACCCCACACCGCGGTCTCGATGGGCGGCTCGACCCAGTTGAGGCCGAGCTCGCGGCAGTAATGGCCAAAATCGCGCCCCACCGCCAGGGTGGCGGACGTGAACACCCAGGCCCGCGGGTGGCCGTCCATCTGGCGCTTGAAGATCGAGGCGATGGACAGGGGCGTGGCGTTGAGGGCGAGGGTCTGGCTGAACACCTCGACCCAGCGCACCCAGTCGGTGCCCTCCGGCACCTGCCAACGGGCCAGGCGCTGCTGGATCTCCTGGGTACGGCGCAGGCAGTTGGCGAGGCCTTCGGAGCGCTCGGCCTGGGATTCGACCAGCGTGCAGAAATCGGTGAGCTCGGCATCGAGCGCGTCGACGGCTTCGTGGAATTCCTTTTTGTCGGCGAGCTGGGCGTAGCCGAAGCGGGCGTTCTCGGCCTGCACCGAGAGACGCAGATCCCGCGCAGCCTTTTCGAGCTTGCGGGTGGCTTCGATGAGGGCGAGGCAATCCCGGGCGGCGGCGACAGTCTCGGAGCGGGTGTCGCGGGCGAGCTCGAGCAGCTGGGCGGTGGACACGCTCTCGCCGAAGAACAGGCTGGCGGTTTCGGGCAGCTGGTGGGCTTCGTCGAAGATCACCGCGTTGCACGAGGGCAGCAGCTCGCCCATGCCTTCGTCGCGGAGCATCACGTCGGCAAAGAAGAGGTGGTGATTGACCACCACCACGTCGGCGTCCATCGCGGCGCGGCGGGCGGCGGCGACGAAGCATTCCTTGATGTTGGGGCATTCCTGCCCCAGGCAGTTGTCCCGGGACGAGGTGGCGAACATCCAGGCGGCGGCATCCTCGGGCACCTCGGGGCACTCGGCCTTGTCGCCGCTCTGGGTGATCTCCATGAAGCGGCCGATGGCGCGCAGGTGCCCGGCGTCTTCGGGGGTGGTGAAGCGGCCATCCACCAGATTGCGGGCCAGGTGGTAGTGGCACACGTAGTTGGCCCGGCCCTTGAGCAGCGCCACGCCCACCGGCACCTTGAGGGCAGCGCGGATGGTGGGCAGATCGCGGTTGAAGAGCTGGTCCTGGAGGGTTTTGGTGCCGGTGGAGATGATGACCTTGCCGCCGTTAAGGAGCGCGGGCACCAGATAGGCGTAGGTCTTGCCGGTGCCGGTGCCGGCCTCGGCCACCAGCACGCCGTTCTCCTTGAGGGTGTGGGCGATGTGGGCGGCCATCTCCAGCTGCTGGGGGCGCGGGGAGAAACCGGGGATCGCCGCGGCGAGGGGGCCGTCGGCGGCAAAGGCTTGTTCTACGTTCATCGGGGAAATCTATTCGAGGGCGTCCACGCGCAGCCACACCTGGCCATCGACGCGGCGGGCACCCTGGGCGTAGCCGCCGGTGCCGTAGCGGGTGGTCTGGCCGGTGACGGCGCTGCCACCGAGGGGAATCCAGCTGCCAAGGGCGCCGCTGACGGTGGTGGCGAGGCGCGACGATTCGACCGCGCCACCTTCGCCGATGCGTTCCATCGACGGGCTGATCTCGATCGTCACCTGGTTGCCGACCACCTGCGGCGCGGCAAGAAAGCCGGTGCCCACATCCATGTAGCGCACCGAATCCACCTGCACCCAGCCGCCGGGCGCGGCGCGCCATTCGCGGAACATCAGCGGCAGGGACTGGCCGACCTGGATCAGCGCCCTGCCCCCTTCGACCACCTGCACCTGCTGGCTCACGTCGTCGCGCTGCTCGCTGCTGCCGGCGCCACCGCGGATGATGACGCGGCTGTTGCCGGGCGCCAGCCGGCCGTCCACGCCCAGGCCGCCGCCGGACGCTTCGCGAACCTCACCCTGGCGCACCGACACCACCAGCCGGCGCAGCGGCGTATCCAGGGCGGTGATGGCCGCGCGGAGCTCGGCGAGGTTGCCCGGCGAGACCCGCAGCAGGATCTTGTCGTTCATGCTGCTGATCGCCCCGCCCTGCTCCACCGTCGGACGCAGGCTGGGGACGATCTGCTCGGCAGGGCGGTGCCGCAGAGGGATGATCGTGAGGCCGTAGTCAGCCGCTGCCGGCTGCGCCAGCACGGCGCACGCAACGAGGACGCAGACGGCGGATCGGCGCATCAGGCGTCAGTCGACCCGGTGGGCTTCGGCGAGGTAATCGCGGGAGCGCATCTCGATCAGGCGGCTTACGGTACGGTGGAACTCGCTGGCCTGACGGCCTTCCACGTAGAGGTCGTAGGCCTGGCATTCGGCGCTCACCAGCAGCTTGACCCGGTGGTCGTAGAGCACGTCCACCAGCCACGTGAAGCGGCGCGCCTCCGAGGCCATCGCCGCGCTCATCTTGGGCACGCGGGAGAGGATCAGCGTGTGGTGCTCGCGGGCGATCTCGAGGTAGTCGTTCTGGGAGCGGTTGCCACCGCACAGGGTTTCAAAGTCGAACCAGATCACGCCAGCAGCGCGGCGCACAACCTTGAGCTTGCGCTCCAGCACCTCGATCTCGCCGGGGGCGCCCTTGGTGCCGGCGATCTGCTCGAAATCCTTGGCGAGGTGCTTGTCCGCGGCGTCATCCGCCGGCACCAGGAAGGCGTCCATCTGCTCCAGCGTGCGCAGGCGGTAGTCGGTACCGTGATCCACCTCCACCACGTCGAAGCGACGCTTGATCATCTCGATGGTGGGCAGGAAGTTGATCCGCTGCAGGCCGTTGGGGTACAGGCCGTCCGGCGGGTAGTTCGAGGTCATCACGAAGATGGTGCCGCGGGCGAACAGCGCGTCGAGCAGCCGGCCGAGGATCATCGCGTCGGCGATGTCCGACACGTGGAACTCGTCGAAGCACAACAGGCGCGTCTGGCGGGCGATGCGGTCGGCCACCTTCTGCAGCGGATCGGGCTCGTTGTTGAGGTTCTTCAGGTCGTTCTGGACTTCCTGCATGAAGGCATGGAAGTGCACCCGGCGCTTGCGCTGATAGGGCACCGAGTCGAAGAAGCAGTCCATCAGGAAGCTCTTGCCGCGCCCCACGCCACCCCAGAAATACACGCTGCGGGGCTGCTTGGGCCGGGACAGCAGCTTGCGGATGGTGCCGCGCCGCGCCGCCTTGAAGGCCACGAGTTCGGAATACAGCCCCTGCAGACGCTGGGCCGCCGCCCGCTGGGCGGGATCGGACTTGAAGCCGCGCGCCTTGAGGAGCGACTCGTAGGCTTCGATCATGCCGTTCTCGGCAACTTTAAGGATTCGGTGCGGCATGGTGAGGATTCGGCGAAACGAAAACGGTAAAACCCAATGGGATCGGGGGCGGGCAGGCATTTTACCGCCTGACCGCCCCCGGCTGAAGACTGGCCGACCCGAAGGCCGGCCGCTTCATCAGAAGTGCAGCGGACGCTTGTCCACCGCCAGCGCTGCTTCGTGCACCACTTCCGACAGGGTCGGGTGGGCGTGGCAGATGCGGGCGAGGTCTTCCGAGGCGCCGGCGAACTCCATGGTCACAACGGCTTCGCCGATCAGCTCGGACGCGTTGGAACCAATGATGTGCACGCCGAGGATACGGTCGGTGTTGGCATCGGCGATCATCTTCACGAAACCGGCCGGGGTGCCGGCACCCAGCGCACGGCCGTTGGCCATGAACGGGATCTTGCCGACCTTGTAGGCGGCGCCTTCGGCCTTGAGCTGCTGCTCGGTCTTGCCAACCCAGGCGATTTCCGGCGAGGTGTAGATGACCCAGGGGATGGTGTCGAAGTTGGTGTGGCCCTTCTGGCCGGCCATGGTTTCGGCAACAGCAACGCCCTCTTCCATCGCCTTGTGGGCCAGCATCGGGCCGCGCACCACGTCGCCCACCGCCCAGACGCCAGGCAGGTTGGTCTGGTTGTGGCCGTCCACGTCGATGAAGCCACGCTCGTCAATCTTGAGGCCGACCGCTTCGGCGTTGAGGCCGGCGGTGTTGGGCACGCGACCGACGGAGACGATCAGGCGGTCGAACTCGACCTTCTGGGCGCCATCCTTGGTTTCGTACTCGACGGTGACCGACTTCTTGCCGACGGTAACCTTGCCGACCTTGACGGACAGCTTGATGTCGAGGCCCTGCTTGGTGAACAGCTTGAGGGCTTCCTTGGCCAGATCCTGGTCGGCAGCGCCGAGGAAGCTGTCCATGGCTTCGAGGATGGTGACTTCGGAGCCGAGACGGTTCCAGACCGAGCCCATTTCCAGGCCGATCACGCCGGAGCCGATCAGGCCGAGGCGCTTGGGCACGGAATCGATGTCCAGCGCGCCGATGTTGTCGCACACCAGCTTGTTGTCCACCGGGATGCCCGGCAGGTGACGGGCGGTGGAGCCGGTCGCCACGATGACCTGCTTGGCCTCGACGACTTCCTCGCCGACCTTGACCTGCCAGCCGCCGTCGGTCTTGGCGACGAAGGAACCGTGGCCAGCCAGGAAGGTGACCTTGTTCTTCTTGAACAGGCCCTTGATGCCGGCAGTCAGCTGCTCGACGATCTTGGACTTGCGGCCGATCATCTTGGCCACGTCGATCTTCGGCGTGCCAACGCTGATGCCCTGCTCTTCGAAGGCGTGACCGGCTTCTTCAAACAGGTGCGAGGTGTGCAGCAGCGCCTTGGACGGGATGCAGCCCACGTTGAGGCAGGTGCCGCCCAGGCGCGGTTCGCCCTTCGGATCGGCATAGGGATTGGATTCGGCGCAGGCCGTGTTGAAACCGAGTTGCGCGGCGCGGATCGCAGCCACGTAGCCGCCGGGGCCGCCGCCGATAACCAGAACGTCGAATTGCTTCGCCATGTGTGTTCTTCCTTGTTCGGATTGAAACAAGGCACGGCAGCGACAGGAACCCTGCCGCGGCCGTGCCTCGGGTCAGTTAGATCAGACTTCCAGCAGCAGACGGGACGGATCTTCCATCGCTTCCTTCATGGTCACGAGACCCAGCACGGCTTCGCGGCCGTCGATGATCCGGTGATCGTAGGACATGGCGAGGTAGTTGATCGGACGGACCACGACCTGACCATTTTCGACGACGGCACGGTCCTTTGTGGCGTGGATGCCCAGGATCGCGGACTGCGGCGGGTTGATGATCGGGGTGGACATCATCGAACCGAACACACCACCGTTGGAGATGGAGAAGGTGCCACCGGTGAGCTCTTCGATGGAGATCTTGCCGTCCTTGGCCTTCTGGCCGTATTCGGCGATCTTCTTCTCGATGTCGGCGATGGACATCTGGTCGGCATCACGCAGGATCGGCACCACCAGGCCACGGGGCGAACCGACGGCGATGCCGATGTCGATGTAGCCGTGGTAGATGATGTCGTTGCCGTCCACCGAGGCGTTCAGGATCGGGAACTTCTTCAGGGCAGCAACCGCGGCCTTGACGAAGAAACCCATGAAGCCCAGACGCACGCCGTGGGCCTTCTCGAACTTCTCGGCGTACTGCTTGCGCAGGGCCATGACCGGCGCCATGTTGACTTCGTTGAAGGTCGTCAGGATGGCGTTTTCGTTCTTCGACTGGATCAGGCGCTCGGCGATACGGGCGCGCAGACGGGTCATCGGAACGCGCTGCTCGGCACGGTCGCCGGTGGCCACGGCAACCGCCGGGGCGGCAGCGACGGCGGCAGGCTTGGCCTGGGCAGCAACGGCGTCTTCCTTGGTCACACGACCGCCACGGCCGGAGCCGGCGACGTCGGCGGCAGCAATGCCCTTCTCGTCGAGGATCTTGCGGGCGGACGGGCTGGCGGCGGAAACCGGAGCAGCAGCGGCAGCAGCCGGGGCAGCGGCCGGAGCGGCAGCGGCAGCCGGAGCGCCGGCAGCGGCCTTGGCTTCGGTGTCGATAGTGGCGATGACTTCACCGGAGGTCACGGAGTCGCCGCCGTTCTTGACGATCTTGACGAGCACGCCATCGGCCGGTGCCGGGGTTTCCAGCACGACCTTGTCGGTCTCGATGTCGATCAGGTTCTCGTCGCGGGAAACAGCGTCGCCTTCCTTTTTGTGCCAGCTAACCAGCGTGGCTTCGGAGACGGACTCGGACAGTTGCGGCACTTTGACTTCGATCAGCATGTTTTCTCCCTTGTGTTCAGTTCGGCATGGATTGCATCAGGCCTTGATTTCGCCGAATGCATTTTCGATGACAGCCTTTTGTTGCGCGTTGTGCTTGGCGTAGTAGCCGACAGCCGGCGAAGCCGCCGCGGGACGGGCCACAAGCAGGAACTTGTGGTCTTCACCGAGGTTGCTGTCTAGGTGGTGGCGCGAGGCCAGCCAGTACCAGACACCCTGGTTGCGCGGCTCTTCCTGCACCCACACCACTTCCTTGGCGTTCGGGTACTTGTTCACCTCGGCCGCGAAGGCCTCGGCCGGGAACGGATAGAGCTGTTCCATGCGCACGATGGCGATGTCGTCGATGCCCTGGGCACGACGGTGAGCCAGCAGTTCGTAGTAGATCTTGCCGGAGCACAGCAGGACGCGCTTGACCTTCTTGGCATCGAGCTCGTCGATCTCGCCGATGACGGTCTGGAAGGTGCCCTTGGAGAGCTCCTCCAGCGAGGAGACGGCATCCTTGTGACGCAGCAGGGACTTCGGCGTGATGATCACCAGCGGCTTGCGCAGCTTGCGCAGGGCCTGCCGACGCAGCAGGTGGAAGATCTGCGACGGGCCGGACGGGATGCACACTTCCATGTTCATCTCGGCACACAGCTGCATGTAGCGCTCGATACGGGCGGAAGAGTGCTCGGGGCCCTGACCTTCGTAGCCGTGCGGCAGCATCATCACGAGACCGCACTGACGGCCCCACTTAGCTTCACCGGAGCTGATGAACTGGTCCATCACCACCTGGGCGCCGTTGGCGAAGTCGCCGAACTGGGCTTCCCAGATCACGAGCTGGTTCGGCTCGGCCGACGCGTAGCCGTATTCGAAGGCCAGCACGGCTTCTTCGGACAGCACGGAGTCGTAGCAGTAGAACGGGGCCTGGCCGTCGCGGATGTTCTGCAGCGGGTAGTAGGTGCCATCGTGCCACTGGTCACGGTTCTGATCGTGCAGCGCAGCGTGACGGTGGAAGAAGGTGCCACGGCCGACGTCCTCGCCCGAGATGCGGATGCCGAAGCCCTGAACCACCAGGCTGGCGTAGGCGAGGTTTTCGCCCATGCCCCAGTCGAGGGCCAGCTTGCCTTCGCCCATCGCCTTGCGATCGTCGATAATCTTCTGGACGCGGGGGTGCAGCACGAAGCCTTCCGGGGTGGTCGTCAGGGCTTTGGAGAGCCGCTTGAGTTCCGCCATCGGCACCTTGCTGTCGCACTTGTCGGTGTACTTCTTGTTGGCGTACGGACCCCAGTCCTGGGAGAACTGGCGCTTGAAGTCGGACAGCACCGGATTGGCCAGCAGCTCGCCCTTGTCGAGGGCCGCGCGGTAATCCTTGATGAACTGTTCCGGCTCGTCGGCCTGGCAGACGCCCTGGGCAACCAGCTTTTCCGCGTACAGCTTGCGGGTGCCGGGGTGCTTGGCGATCTTCTTGTACATCAGCGGCTGGGTCACCATCGGCTCGTCGGCTTCGTTGTGGCCGAGCTTGCGATAGCAGACGATGTCGACAACCACGTCCTTCTTGAATTCCTGACGGTACTCGACAGCCAGGCCCATGACGAACGCGACCGCCTCCGGATCGTCGCCATTGACGTGGAAGATCGGGGCCTCGGCCATCTTGAAGATGTCCGTGCAGTACAGCGAGGAGCGGTAATCGCGCGGATCCGAGGTGGTGAAACCGATCTGGTTGTTCACCACGATGTGGATCGTGCCGCCCGTGCCGTAGCCGCGGGTCTGCGCGAAGTTGAGCATTTCCTGGTTGACGCCCTGACCAGCAACGGCCGCATCACCGTGGATGATGACGGGCACGACTTCGGACTTGCCGTTCTCGCCACGACGGGTCTGACGGGCATACACCGAGCCCTCGACCACCGGATTGACGATTTCCAGGTGCGACGGGTTGAACGCCAGCGTGAGGTGCACCGGACCACCGGCGGTCATCACGTCGCTGGAGAAGCCCATGTGGTACTTCACGTCACCCGCGGACAGATCGGAAGCAGCCTTGCCTTCGAACTCGGAGAACAGCATGCTCGGGGACTTGCCGAGGGTGTTCACCAGCACGTTGAGGCGGCCACGGTGGGCCATGCCGATCACGATTTCCTGGACGCCCTTGCTACCCGCGACGCGGATCAGTTCGTCCATCGCGACGATGGTGCTCTCACCACCTTCCAGCGAGAAACGCTTCTGACCGACGTATTTGGTGTGCAGGTAACGCTCCATGGTCTCGGCGGCGGTGAGGCGCTCGAGGATGCGACGCTGCTTCTGATTGTCGAAGGTCGGACGGCCGCGGGTCGGCTCGAGTCGCGCCTGGATCCAGCGCTTCTCACCGATGTCGGTCATGTACATGTACTCGGCGCCGATGGAGCCGCAGTAGGTCTGACGCACGGCGTCGAGGATCTCGCGCAGGGTGGCGCGATCGCCCGGCAGGCCGTGGAACGAGCCGGTGTTGAAGGTCTCGTTGAGATCCGCCTCGGTGAAGCCGTAGTGGGACAGCTCGAGTTCGTGGATCTCGGGACGCTCGGTCCGCTTCAGCGGGTCGAGTTGCGCCCAGCGGGTGCCCAGGAAACGGTGGGCGTTGATCAGTTGCAGGACGCTGACCTGCTTCTGGTCGGCGCCGCTCGCCACCACGGTGCGCACCGGGCCGCGCTTCGCCATGTCGGCAAAGGCGTTGATGATCGGGTAATGGGCTACATCCCGGCCGTTGCCCGGCGTGTTCTGCAGCGCGTCGAAATAGGTCCGCCATTCATCGGAGACGGAATCCGGATTGTCGAGATAGTTCTCGTAAAGTTCCTCGATGAACGGAGCATTGCTGCCGAACAGTTGGGAGCTCTCAAAAAGCTGTTTCATCATGGGCGACCACCAGGCTTGTGTCTTGTCTTCTGAGTGTTTATGCGGTGGGGAGAAATCCCTGATTCTGTGTTCTTATGGACAAACGAAGCGGGATGGCCCAATGATCGACCATCCCGCGTTCGTTTCCCCTGTTTCCCCCTCCCCCTCCGTATTGCTTAGCCGCGTTGAGCCAGCGGCACGACGTTGCGACGGGCGGCGCCGATGTACAGCTGACGCGGACGACCGATCTTGTATTCCGGATCGGTGATCATTTCTTCCCACTGGGTCATCCAGCCGACGGTGCGGGCCAGCGCGAAGATGCATGTGAACATGTCGGTCGGGATGCCAAGCGCCTTCTGGACGATGCCGGAGTAGAAGTCCACGTTCGGGTAGAGCTTCTTCTCGACGAAGTACTGATCTTCCAGAGCGATCTTTTCGAGTTCCATCGCCAGCTTGAACAGGCGGTCGTTCTCGAGGCCCAGTTCGCCCAGCACGTCGTGGCAGACCTTGCGCATCAGCTTGGCGCGCGGGTCGAAGTTCTTGTAGACGCGGTGACCGAAGCCCATCAGCTTGAAGCTGTCGTTCTTGTCCTTGGCGCGGGCGATGTACTCGCCGACGCGGGAGACGTCACCGATCTCTTCCAGCATGTTCAGGCAGGCTTCGTTCGCACCGCCGTGCGCCGGGCCCCACAGGCAGGCGATGCCGGCAGCGATACAGGCGAACGGGTTGGCACCGGACGAACCGGCCAGACGCACCGTGGAGGTGGAGGCGTTCTGCTCGTGATCGGCGTGCAGCGTGAAGATCACGTCCAGCGCACGGACCAGCACCGGGTTCGGCACGTACTTTTCGCACGGGTTGCCGAACATCATGCGCATGAAGTTGGCGGTGTAGTCCAACTCGTTGTCCGGGTACATGAACGGCATGCCGGTGTTGTACTTGTAGGCCATCGCAACGATGGTCGGCAGCTTGGCAACCAGACGGTTGAAGCTGACGTTGCGGTGCTCCACGTCGGAGAAGTCCATGGCATCGTGGTAGAAGGCGGACAGCGCGCCAACCACACCGGTCATGACGGCCATCGGGTGGGCGTCACGGCGGAAGCCGGAGTAGAACTTGGACAGCTGCTCGTGCACCATCGTGTGCTTCTTGATGGTGTTCTCGAAGTCGGACTTCTGAGCGGCATTGGGCAGCTCGCCGTTCTTCAACAGGTAGGTGACTTCGAGGAAGTTGCAGTTGTCGGCCAGTTGCTCGATCGGGTAGCCGCGGTACAGCAGTTCGCCCTTGTCACCGTCAATGTAGGTGACCTTGGACTGGCAGCTGGCCGTGGACAGGAAACCGGAGTCGTACGTGAAGTACCCGGTCTTTCCGCCGAGGGTGCGGATATCGATCACATCATTGCCATGCGTCCCCGACATGATCGGAAACTCTACGGCCTTGCCATCTACGGTCAGTGTAGCAGTACGTTGCGTGGTCATATTTTGGTCCCTTTTCCCTGTTGAAACTCCACAACTCCCTAGCGATGCCCTGCCCCGTCAGCCGACCCGGAGCAGATCCATCATTTCCTTCCAGCGGTCGTTGGTGACCGGCTGGCTGCCGTTGACCATGGCCCAGAGGTCATGGTCTTCGACGAGCAGCAGGTCATCCAGATCCGCCAGTTGATCGTCGGTGAGACGATCGAAGTGCCTTTCGAGGAAGCGCGTGAACACCAGATCGAGCTCCAGAAGAGCCCGACGGCACTGCCAGCGCACGCGCCCCCGATTGAGCGTCATACGGCGCGACGGACCATCATGTCCTTGATCTTGCCGATCGCCTTGGTCGGGTTGAGACCCTTCGGGCAGACGTCGACGCAGTTCATGATGGAGTGACAGCGGAAGAGACGGTACGGATCTTCCAGGTTGTCGAGACGCTCACTGGTCGCCTGGTCGCGGGTGTCGGCGAGGAAGCGGTAAGCCGCCAGCAGGCCGGCCGGACCAACGAACTTGTCCGGATTCCACCAGAACGACGGGCAGCTCGTGGAGCAGCACGCGCAAAGGATGCACTCGTAGAGACCATTGAGCTCTTCCCGATCTTCCGGGCTCTGGAGGCGTTCGCGCTCCGGGGCCGGATCGTTGTTGACCAGGTAGGGCTTGATCGAGTGGTATTGCTTGAAGAACTGGGTCATGTCGACGATCACGTCGCGGATGACCGGCAGGCCGGGCAGCGGGCGGATGGTGATCGGCTGGGCCAGCTCTTCGACGCTGGTCAGACAGGCCAGACCGTTCTTGCCGTTGATGTTCATGGCGTCGGAGCCACACACACCTTCACGGCAGGAGCGACGGAAGGACAGGGTGTCGTCCTTGGCCTTCAGACGGACCAGCGCGTCGAGGAGCTTCTTGTCGGACTCTTCGAGTTCGACAGAGATGTCCTGCATGTAGGGCTTGTCGTCCTTGTCCGGATTGTAGCGGTAGATCTTGAACTGTACGGTTCGCTTGCTGCTCATCTTCTAATCTCCGGAACGCTCAGTAGGTACGCTTGGCCAGCGCGATCGGCTCGACGTCGGCGGACATCGGCTGCAGATTGACCGGCTTGTAGTCGAGGCGGTTGCCCTCGCTGTACCACAGCGTGTGCTTGAGCCAGTTCTTGTCGTCACGGCCGTTGGGGGTCTCGGCGCAATCGAGTGCATCATCACGCACGTGGGCGCCGCGGGATTCCTTGCGCGCCTCGGCGGAGATCATGGTCGCCTTGGCGACTTCGATCAGGTTGTCGAGTTCGAGGGCTTCGGTACGGGCGGTGTTCCAGACCTTGGACTTGTCCTTGATCTGGGTGTGCTTGGCGCGCTCGGCCACTTCGAGGATCTTCTCGACGCCTTCCTTCAGCATGTCGGCGAAACGGAACACGCCGGCGTGCTTCTGCATGGTGCGCTGCATGTCCAGACGCACGTCGTTCACTTCGACGCCGTTCGTCTGGGTTTCGAGGCGGGCGATACGCGCCAGGGAGACATCGGCAGCGTCATCCGGCAGCGGCTTGAGCGTGAGCTGGCCGGACTTGAAGTCGGCAACCACGGTTTCGCCGGCGGACTTGCCGAACACCAGCAGATCGAGCAGCGAGTTGGTGCCCAGACGGTTGGCGCCGTGCACCGACGCGCAGGCACATTCGCCGGCGGCGTAGAAGCCGGAAACCGGCACGTTCGGGTTGCCATCCTTCGGAACGATGACCTGACCCTTGTAGTTGGTCGGAATACCGCCCATCTGGTAGTGGCAGGTCGGCACGACCGGGATCGGGGCCTTGATCGGATCGACGCCAGCAAACTGGATCGAGATTTCACGAATGCCGGGCAGGCGCTTCATGATGGTCTCGGGGGACAGGTGGGTGATGTCGAGGAGCACGTGATCCTTCTCGGAACCACAGCCACGGCCTTCGTTGATCTCGGTGACCATCGAACGCGACACGACGTCACGGGAGGCCAGATCCTTCAGGTTCGGGGCATAGCGCTCCATGAAGCGCTCGCCGGCGGCGTTACGCAGGATGCCGCCTTCGCCACGCACCCCTTCGGTGATCAGCACACCAGCGCCGGCCACGCCCGTCGGGTGGAACTGCCAGAACTCCATGTCTTCCAGCGGAATGCCGGCACGAGCCGCCATACCGACACCGTCACCGGTGTTGATGAAGGCATTGGTGGAACTGTAGTAGATACGACCGGCACCGCCGGTGGCGAAGATGGTCGCCTTGGCGTGGAAGATCGAAACCTCACCGGTTTCCATTTCCATGGCGGTCACACCCAGCACATCGCCATCGGCGTTGCGGATCAGGTCCATCGCCATCCATTCGACGAAGAACTGGGTGTTGGCGCGCACGTTGCGCTGATAAAGCGCGTGCAGCATCGCGTGACCGGTACGGTCGGCCGCGGCACAGGAGCGGGACACCGGGGTCTGGCCGTAATTCTGCGAGTGCCCGCCGAACGGACGCTGGTAGATCTTGCCGTTGTCGGTACGGTCGAACGGCATGCCGTAGTGTTCGAGTTCGACGACGACTTCGTTGGCCTTCTTGACCATGAACTCGATCGCGTCCTGGTCACCCAGCCAGTCCGACCCCTTGACGGTGTCGTACATGTGCCAGTGCCAGTTGTCTTCGGTCGAGTTGCCCAGGGAAGCGGCAACACCGCCCTGCGCGGCAACAGTGTGGGAGCGGGTCGGGAAGACCTTGGTCAGGACGGCCGTCTTGAGGCCGGCTTCGGAGAGCTGGAGCGCCGCCCGCAGGCCGGCGCCACCGGCACCGACGATAACCGCGTCAAAAGTATGCTTAGCGACTTTCACTTACAGCCTCCAGAGAATCTGAGCAGCCCAGCCGGCGTAGCCGATGAGCGCGAGGGCAACGATCGAATGCAGGGTAAGACGGATACCCGTGGGCTTGATGTAGTCCATGAAGATGTCACGCACGCCGATCCAGGCGTGGAAGAACAGCGACATGAAGAACAGGAAGGTCGCGAACTTCATGAAGCCGCCGCTGAAGACACCGCGCCAGCTCTCGTAGGAGCCATCAGGCATGGTCAGGACGCAAATTGCAATAATGACGGTATAGAGTGCCATCACGACAGCCGTGACGCGCTGGGCGAGCCAGTCGCGGAAACCGTAGTGGGCACCAACAATGACAGGCTTTACCATAGCTTGGTCACCAGAAGGGCAGTGAGAACGAGACTGACGATCAGCACCATGCGGGCGCTCTTGACCGAAGATTCCTTGTCGACGCCGACGTGCAAGTCAAGCAGCAGGAAACGGATGCCGGCACAGAAGTGGTGCAGGTACGCCCACACCAGGCCACTCAGGATGAGTTTGACAAAAGGATTCCCGACAATCTTGGCGAATTCAGCATAGGATTCCGGAGAGCCCACGCTGGCGCCGAAGAGCGCAAGCAGCACCGGCAGCATGAGGAACAGACCAGCGCCGCTCACCCGATGCAGAATCGAGACCTTCCCGGCAAGCGGGAGCCTGATCTCGTTCAGCGCCAGATGCTTCGGGCGCTGTTTCTTCAAAATCACCTCTGTCATAAGATTTCCCTCTAACAATAGCAACTCGCAAGTCGCTCATTTCCCACACAAACAAAATTATAAGTATATACCCTTACCATCAACTGACAGGCCGGGCCCTCCCATCAATTCAAAACCGTCAATTCAATTCGTTAAGATAATAATGATCCGCCGTCAGATAAAGCCCCCGACGCCATTCAACCGGCCGATCGCCATAGGTGTAGGTTACCCGTTCGACAGACAGCAGCGGCGTACCTTCCGCGACATTGAGGGTTTCGCTGGTCATCCGGTCGGCCGCAACCGCGCGGATCCGCTCTTCGGCACGGATCATCCGCACACCGAAGCGACTTTCAAACAAACTATATAGGGAACCATGCGAGCCCTGCAGAACCTCCATGGTCAGGCCCTGGAAGATCTCACCTGGCAGATAGATCTCATCCACCACGACCGGCTTTCCGGCAAAACGCAGCAGACGCCGCAGAATGGTGACGGGCGCGCCGAGCTCGATGCCCAGCATGCGCGCAGCCTCATTCCCCGCTTTGGCCTTCCAGCAATCAAGCGGTACGCTTTGCGGATGTGCGAGATCGCCATCCATGGGAACCAGCCGGAGGAATCTGAACAGCGCACGGGGATCGTTATGAGAAGCGACGTAAGTGCCCTTGCCCTGCTTGCGGACCAGGAGGTTCTCGGCCGCCATCTCATCAATGGCCTTGCGCACCGTACCCTGGCTTACACTGAAGCGGATGGCGAGTTCCTGCTCGCTGGGAATCGCCTGCCCCGGACGCCACTCGCCGGACTCCAAAGCATTAAGCATCAGATTCTTGATCTGACGGTACAGGGGGCTGAAGGTGGGCGAGTCGTGTCGCATGCGTGTATTTGAACACACTTTCGAAAGACAGTCTATAATCAGTCTTATATCTTATATAAGATATAAGACAAGGAAATTGACAGCCTTTCCAAATGCTCCTACGATTCGAACGTTGACCGGCTCAGCGCCAGCGCCAACCCAAGATCAGCATCGCGGCGACTCGCTGGCGGCGCGAATCAGCAGTGAATTAGTTTCGATAACACTTTCTATGTAGAGGGAGTTTCAATAATGGCAAAAGCCCCCGTTCGTGTCGCAGTCACCGGCGCCGCCGGTCAGATCGGTTACAGCCTCCTGTTCCGCATCGCCAGTGGCGAAATGCTGGGCAAGGATCAGCCCGTCATCCTCCAGTTGCTCGATCTCCCGCAAGCCCAGAAGGCTGTCAAGGGCGTCATGATGGAACTGGAAGACTGTGCCTTCCCGCTGCTGGCCGGCATGATTGCCACCGACGACCCCAATGTCGCCTTCAAGGATGCCCAGGTCTGCCTGCTGGTCGGCGCCCGTCCGCGCGGCCCCGGCATGGAGCGCAAGGATCTGCTGACCGAAAACGCCAAGATCTTCACCGTTCAGGGCGCCGCCATCGGCCAGTACGCCGACCCCAGCGTCAAGGTGCTGGTTGTGGGCAACCCCTGCAACACCAACGCCTACATCGCCAAGGAAATCGCCGTCAAGTACGGCCGCGTCAATGCCAAGAACTTCACCGGCATGCTGCGTCTGGACCACAACCGCGCCCTGTCCCAGCTGGCGACCAAGTCCGGCCGTGACGTTTCCAGCCTGAAGAACCTGGTCGTCTGGGGCAACCACTCACCCACGATGTACGCCGACTACCGCGCCGTCACCTCCAATGGCGACAGCGTCAAGGGCCTGATCAACGACGACGCCTGGAACCGCGACGTGTTCCTGCCGACCGTCGGCAAGCGTGGCGCTGCGATCATCGAAGCCCGCGGCCTGTCCTCCGCTGCCTCGGCCGCCAACGCCGCCATCGACCACATCCGTGACTGGGTGCTCGGCTCCAACGGCGAATGGGTCACCATGGGCATCCCGTCCGACGGTTCCTACGGCATCCCCGAAGGCATCATCTACGGCTTCCCGGTCACCACCGAAAACGGCGAGTACAAGATCGTCCAGGGCCTGGAAATCGACGAGTTCTCCCGTGAGCGCATGACCCACACCCTCAACGAGCTGCTCGAAGAGCGTGACGGCGTGAAGGATCTGCTGGCCTAATCGCCGCAGTTCTCAGCCGGTCAGAACGCGGGGGCAGAAATGCTCCCGCGTTTTTCGTTCACGCCGTTTTTTGCTACCCTCCTCCGCCTGTCAGATCACTTCGAGTATCCGCCATGTCCGCCTTGCCGCATCCCGACCACGTGCTCTTCCAGGGCGAAAAGCCCTTCCCCATCCTCCCAGCCGTCGACCATTACGCTGGCAGCGAGAAGCTGATGCGCAAGGCCCTGGGCCTTCAGCACGAGCTCGGGCCGGTGTTCGACATCACCTGTGACTGCGAGGATGGCGCCCACGCCGGCGCCGAGGCAGAGCACGCGGCAATGGCAGCGGAGATCGTCATGTCCGGCGACAACCGCTTCGGTCGCGTTGGTGCCCGCATCCACGACATCACCCACGCCCACTGGGAACAGGACGTGGACATCCTGGTCGGCCAGGCCGGCGAGCGGCTCGCCTTCCTGACCATCCCCAAGCCCCGCAGCGTCGCCGATGCCGCCCGCCAGATCGAGGCGATCCGCAACGCCGAAGAACGCCACGGCATCAAGCGGGAAATTCCGGTTCATGTGCTCATCGAAACCCACGGCGCCCTGCGCGACGCCTGGGAGATCGCTGCACTGGATCGTGTGGAATCCCTCGATTTCGGCCTGATGGATTTCGTCAGCGGCCACCACGGTGCGATTCCCGGCGCCGCGATGCGCAGCCCGGGCCAGTTTGAACATCCGCTGATCATCCGCGCCAAATGCGACATCGCCGCCGCAGCGCTCGCCAACGGCGTCGTGCCCTCCCACAACGTCACCACCGAACTCAAGGATCTGGCCTACATCCGCCGCGACGCCGAACGCGCCCGAAAGGAGTTCGGCTATCTGCGCATGTGGAGCATTCACCCGAACCAGATCATTCCGATTGTCGAAGCCATGCGCCCCGATTTCACCGAGGTCGAAGAGGCGGCCAGCATCCTGATCGCCGCCCAGGACAAGCACTGGGGGCCGATCCAGCACGCCGGCAAACTGCACGACCGGGCGTCCTACCGTTATTACTGGGAACTCCTCAAGCGCGCTCGCAGCACCGGAATGGACATTCCGGGTGACGCTCTGAAGCGATTCTTCTGACAATAAAAAACCCGGCGCAAGGCCGGGTTTTTTATTGCAGAAACCGCAGATCAGTCAGGCAGCGCGATCTTGTTGTCGGTGCTGAACTGATAGTCGTTGAAGACGTGCTCGGCAGAGAGGATCTGGTAGCTGCCGTCTTCCGCCTTGCGGGTGGTGTCCTTCAGGCGATAGGTGTAGTGCCCGCAGGTCCAGCAGTCGAAGTTGCGCATGTGGGTACATAGGCAGGTCTTGTCCATCACCGACACCCGCTTGGCGCCCGGATGAGCCGCGACTTCGCGGTTGTAGGCCTGGATGTAGGCACAGCTGCCGTTGGCGTCGAGCAGATAGCCATAGGCCTCGCAGTTCGGGCGGATGCCGGAGCCGATGGCCGGGCTGTTGGTGAGCATCCGCATCGGGTAGCCGGTCGGCGACACCTGATTCACGACTATGTTCTCTTCGCTGGCGCGGAAATACTCCTGCTGCACCTTCTCGGGCAGACCACATTCGGTGGTGACCGTGAAACGAGTCGCCACCTGCACGGCTGCAGCGCCGTTTTCGAGGAAAGACACCGCGTCGCTACCGGTAAAGATGCCGCCCGCCGGGATCAGCGGAATGTCGAGTTTCTCGGCGATCAGCCAGGCATGGATCTCGGCAACGATGGTGGCCAGGTCGTACTGCGCCCAGTCCATGCCGAAACCCAGGTGACCACCGGCAAGCGGGCCTTCGACCACCACATAGTCGGGGAGGCGGTTGGTGCGCGCGCTCTTGCGCAGGAAAAGCTGCAGCGCCCGTAGCGACGACACGATGATGCCCAGCTTGGCATCACGGAAACGGGGATGATCCTCGATCAGCGCGAACGAGCCCAGGTGCAGGCCGGCAGCCAGCGTGATGCCATCGACGCCGGCATCCAGCGCAGTGGCCAGACGCACCCGGAGGGTTTCCTTAGGGGCGTTCATCGTGAGCTTTTCCATGCAGTTCACGAAGATCATGCCGGGGCCCTTCTTGGCCTCCATCGTCTTGCCCACGTGCAGGCGGGTCGCCTCGGCAAGCTGGCCGAGATCGAACTGGACGACCGACTTGTCGGGGTTCTCGACGTTGTACTTGTAGAGCTTGAGCTTTTCCTTGACGTATTTGGTATTGAATCGGCGATCGGCTACCGTCTTGACCATCGCATCCGAGATGTGACCTATTCCGCCCAGCCGCGCCACTTCCAACGCCAGGTCAGCGGTGGAGATATCCACCCCCATCCCGCCAACCACGATGGGCACCAGCTCCTGCTTGCCAAAGCGCAGACGGAAATCATCAACTCGTTTCATGAAACTCCTTCCAGACAGACCTGACGGATCAAGAATGATCGCCAAGCGAAATATGTAGCCGAATACATCATTATCCCACCTCACAGCTCCCCTTGAGGCCGTTTAGATCAAGGAAAATTCAATCTACCCCTTGAAACCGACTGCCGCCCGCTTCAGACCGACAGGCGGCGCGACAGATGGGGGCAAAATTTGTTACCTTCCGGTGTGCGGAAAAAGTCACGTAGTCCGCTAAAATCACGGCTCGCTAGCCAACCACTATCAGATGTCGGACTCCTCTCACCCCGCCAAGGAATGCGCTGTACTGTTTGCCGATCTTGTGGGCAGCACACAGCTATATCAGCGCGTGGGTGACACTTCGGCGTTCGAGGTTGTCGACCGCAGCATCCGCGCCATGCGGATTGCCGTCGAAACCAAGCGTGGCCGCGTCGTCAAGCACACCGGCGACGGCCTGATGGCCGTCTTCAGCGATGCCGACAGCGCTGCCGACGCCACCCTGGCGATCCACCAAACCCTGAAGGAACTCCCCAGCACCGCCGAGCAGCAACGCCTGGCCGTGCGCATCGGTTTTCACTTCGGGGCCGTCGTCGCCAGCGGGACCGACGTGTTTGGCGACACCGTCAATTTCGCCGCCCGCCTGGCCGAACTCGCGTCGCCGGGCAAGGCCATCACGTCGAGCGAAACCGCCCGCCGGCTCGGGCCCGAATGGCGGTCGGTGCTGCACGCCCTGCCGCCCCGGGTGATTCGCGGCGTGACCCGCCCGGTAGAACTGTGCGAGTTGATGTGCGAGGCGGTGGGCGAACTCACCATCGTCCAGAGCGATCACTTCCTGCTCGACACCGAACCCGAGCTGCGCCTTTATCTCGACTCGACCTCGCTGGTGCTCAATTCAACCCGACCGAGCGCCCGCATCGGGCGCGATCCGGCAGCCGATCTGGTCGTGGGCGACACCCAGTCGTCGCGGCGCCATGCGGAAATCGAACTGCGTGGCGACAAGTTCGTGCTCATCGACCGCAGCAGCAACGGCACCTTCGTTCAGATCGAAGGCGAAAGGGAGTTCCTGCTGTCCCGCGAGGAAGTCGTCCTGCGGGGCCGCGGCCAGTTTGCCCTCGGCCGCAGCTGCTCCAGCAGCCCCCACGTGGTCAGCTTCGTCTGCATCTAGGCTGACGCAGGCCGGGCATACCGCCCAGCCCAAACCTCACCCCAGCAGCGCCGCTCTCAACGCATCCCCTGCCCGCTCCACCGCCTTCACCGCCTGCGGAAAATACTTTCCCAGCGAGAAGAAGCCGTGGACCATGCCTTCGAACTCATGCACTGCCACTGGCACGCCGGCCTCGCCCAGCAGCGCCGCGTAGGCCTTGCCGTCATCCGTGAGCGGATCGCATTCGGCGAGGATGAAGGTCGCCGGTGGCAGGCCATCGAAACGCCCGGCGTTGATCGGCGACGCACGCCAATCATTCCAGTCGTCCTGATTGGGCAGGTAGCGCTCAAAGAACCAGGCGAGGCTCTCGGTATCCAGGAAGTAGCCGCTGGCAAACTCGCGCCGGGACGGGCGCTGGCTGAGGATGTCGGTGCACGGGTAGATCAGCAGCTGCAGCGCCGCCTGCGGGCCGTTGGCGTTACGCAACTGAAGGGCGGTGACGGCGCTCAGCGTGCCGCCTGCACTATCGCCGGCCAGCGCAAAACGGCTCGGATCGATCCCCAGCAAGGCCGCGTTGGCGAGGCTCCAGGTCACGGCGCGCAGCGCATCCTCAACCGCGGTTGGAAAAGGGTGTTCGGGCGCCAGCCGGTAATCCACCGACAGCACGGCCACGCCACTGAGATGGGCCAACTCGCGGCACAGGCCGTCGTAGCTCGCCACGTCGCCGATGCACCAGCCCCCACCGTGAAAATAGAAAGCCACCGGCAGGATCTCGTCCGGACCGGCCGAAAGCGGCCGGTAAAGCCGCGCCATGATCACGCCATCCTTCGCGTGGGTCGCTGGAATCGGCACTTCGGTCACCGACGACACGGCACGGGCTTCGGGCCCAAAGGTGCCTTGAAGCTTCTCGAAGGAACGTCGGGCCTGATGCGTATCCAGCTCGTGAAAACGCGGCGCACCGACGCGGTAAATCATGGCAAGCAGGGCCTGGGCTTGGGGGTCGAGGGCCATGGCGGCTAATCCGGGAGCAACAGAAGGGAAAATCAGGACATGCAGAAACCAATCGGGCCAAATTTGCACCAAAAACGGAAAAACCAGCCCGTTTTTTGCTACAATTTTCTAACCCATTGATTTTATTGGTGCCGGGAGTGGGACTCGAACCCACACACCTTGCGGCGGCGGATTTTGAATCCGCTGCGTCTACCGATTCCGCCATCCCGGCATGGGAAGCCGCGCATTATCTACGAATCTGCTTATTGCATCAACTCGCCCAAGACTCATGGCCTGGACCCTAGACGATTTCGATTACCCGCTCCCTCAGGAACTGATTGCCCAGGCTCCCCTCGACCGCCGCACCGACAGCCGCCTGCTCCAGGTTGGCCCGCAGCTGGCCGACCTGCATTTTGCTGATCTTCCCGCCCTGCTTTCCCCGGGTGACCTGCTGGTCTTCAACGACACCCGGGTGATCCACGCCCGCCTGTTCGGCACCAAGGACACCGGCGGCCAGGTCGAGGTGATGATCGAGCGCCCGCTGGGCGCCCACGAAGCCCTCGCCCAGGTGCGCGCCAGCAAGTCGCCCAAGCCGGGCACCCGGCTGATGCTCGAAGGCGCGCTTGAAGTCGAAGTGCTCGGCCGCGCCGGCGAGTTCTTCCACCTGCGCTTCCCGGCTGGCGAGGATCTCGTCGTGCTGCTCGAAAGGCACGGGCGCCTACCCCTGCCACCGTACATCGAGCGCGCCGCCGGCAATGCCGACGAATCCCGTTACCAAACGGTTTTCGCGAAGAACCCGGGCTCGGTCGCCGCACCCACCGCCGGCCTCCACTTCGACGAACCACTCCTCGCACGCCTCGCCCAGATGGGCGTGAATAGCGCCTTCGTGACGCTCAACGTGGGCGCCGGCACCTTCCAGCCGGTGCGCGTCCATGATCTGTCCGAGCACAAGATGCACACCGAGGCCTACTTCGTCCCCCAGGCCACGGTAGACGCCATCGCCGCCACCAAAGCCGCCGGCAAGCGCGTGGTGTGCGTCGGCACCACCAGCATGCGGGCGCTGGAATCCTGCGCCAAGGGTGGCCAGGCCGTCGCCGGCGAGGCCGAGAGCGACCTGTTCATCCTGCCCGGCTACCACTTCAACGTGGCGGATGCGCTCATCACCAACTTCCACCTGCCGAAATCCACGCTGCTGATGCTGGTCTCCGCCTTCGCGGGCATGGACACCATCCGCCGCGCCTACGCCCACGCCATCGCCGAGCGCTACCGCTTCTTCAGCTACGGCGACGCCATGTTCCTGACCCGGACCCCCGAATGAAATACGAACTCCTCGCCACCGACGGCGGCGCCCGTCGGGGCCGCCTCACCCTCAACCACGGCACCGTCGATACGCCGGCCTTCATGCCGGTCGGCACCTACGGCTCGGTGAAGGGCATCTCGCCGCAGGACCTGCGCGACATCGGCGCCCAGATCTGCCTGGGCAACACCTTCCACCTTTGGCTGCGCCCGGGCCTGGAGGTGATGGAAGCCTTTGGCGGCCTACACCAGTTCATGGCCTGGGACGGCCCCATCCTCACCGACTCCGGCGGCTTCCAGGTGTTCTCGCTGGGTGCGCTCCGAAAGATCACCGAGGAAGGCGTGCGCTTCAGCTCGCCGGTCAATGGCGACAAGCTCTTCCTCACCCCCGAGGAATCCATGCGCATCCAGAAGGTGCTGAACTCCGACGTGGTGATGATCTTCGACGAATGCACGCCCTACCCCGCCACCGTCACCCAGGCGGCCGACTCCATGCGCCTGTCGCTGCGCTGGGCGCGTCGTTCGCGGGACGAGTTCGACCGCCTCGAAAATAACAACGCGCTCTTCGGCATCGTCCAGGGCGGCATGTTTGAAAACCTGCGCGACGAATCCCTCGCCGGGCTCGAAGAAATCGGCTTTCACGGCTACGCCATCGGCGGCCTGTCGGTGGGCGAGCCCAAGGACGACATGCAGCGCATCCTGCACCACACCGCCCCTCGCCTGCCCATGGACAAACCCCGCTACCTGATGGGCGTGGGCACGCCGGAAGACATCGTCTTCGCGGTGCAGGCCGGCATCGACATGTTCGATTGCGTGATGCCCACCCGCAACGCCCGCAACGGCTGGCTGTTCACCCGCCATGGCGACGTGAAGATCCGCAACGCCCGCCACAAGTCCGACACCCGCCCGCTCGACGAGACCTGCGACTGCTACACCTGCCGCAACTTCTCGCGGGGCTACCTGCACCACCTCAACCGCCTCAACGAGATCCTCGGCGCGCGGCTCGCCACCATCCACAACCTGCACTACTACCAGCAACTGATGCGCGACCTGCGCGACGCCATCGCCAGCGGCACTCTCACCGACTACGTCGCCCGCTTCCACCGCGAGCGCGCCGGCCAGGGCGCCTGACGCCTGCTCGGGCGCCGGCTTCGCCGGCCGGCGCCTTGCCGCTATAATCGCCCCTTTGCCCGAAATCCGTCCATGCAGGTCTTCCGTGGAATCCCCGAGCGAGCCCAACATGGCTGCGTGCTGACCATCGGCAACTTCGATGGCGTGCACCGCGGCCATCAGTCGCTGCTGGCGAAGCTCTCCGCCAAGGCGCTGGCCACCGGTCTGCCCGCTGCGGTGATGACCTTCGAGCCCCACCCGCGGGAATACTTCGCCCACGAGAACCGCCCCCGGCGCCTCACCTCCCTGCGCGAAAAGATCCAGCTGCTCGAAGCCCGGGGTGTCGACCGCCTCTACATCGCCCGCTTCAACCAGCGCTTCGCCGGCCTCACCGCCGAGGCCTTCATCGAAGACGTGCTGATCCAGGGCCTCGGCGTACGTCACCTGCTGATCGGCGACGATTTCCGCTTCGGCAAGGGGCGCACCGGCAACTTCGAGATGCTCCGCAGCGTGGGCGAACAGGTCGGCTTCACCGTCGAGGCCATGCACACCGTCGACCACGAAGGCGAGCGAGTTTCCAGCTCTGCGGTGCGCGCGGCGCTGGCCGAAGGCGACATGCCCCACGCCGCCCGCCTCCTGGGCCGGCCCTACAGCATCAGCGGGCGCGTGCTCCACGGCGACAAGATCGGCCGCACCATCGGCTTTCCCACCGCCAACATTCAGCTCAAGCACCGCAGCCCGCCGCTGATGGGCATCTACACCGTCAGCGTCGAAGGCCTCGCCGACAAGCCGTGGCCCGGCGTGGCCAGCGTCGGCGTGCGCCCCACCATCAACGACGCCGGCCGGCCCAGCCTCGAAGTCCATCTCTTCGACTGGAACACCGAATGCTACGACGCGCACCTGCGCGTCAATTTCCTGCGCAAGCAGCGCGATGAGGAGCGCTACGACAGCCTCGACGCCCTCACCGCCCAGATCGCCCGCGACGCCGACGAGGCCCGCGCCTACTTCGCCCAGAATCCTCTCTGAATTCCACAGGCCGCATAGAACCATGTCCCAGAAGCGCAACGACCTCAACCTGCCCGACACCCCCTTCCCCATGCGGGGCGATCTCGCCAAGCGCGAGCCGGGCTGGATCGCCGACTGGCAGCAGAAGAAGCTCTACCAGAAGATCCGCAAGGCCTCGGCCGGCCGCCCGAAGTTCGTCCTGCACGACGGCCCCCCGTACGCCAACGGCAACCTTCACCTGGGCCATGCCCTCAACAAGATCCTCAAGGACATCATCGTCCGGTCCAAGACACTGGCCGGGTTCGATGCACCTTACGTGCCCGGCTGGGACTGCCACGGCCTGCCCATCGAGCACAAGATCGAAGTCACCCACGGCAAGGGTCTGCCCGCCGATAAGGTACGCGAACTGTGCCGGGCCTACGCCACCGAACAAGTGGCAGTTCAGAAGAAGGAATTCATCCGCCTCGGTGTGCTGGGAGACTGGGACAACCCCTATCTGACCATGAACTTCGCCAACGAAGCCGGCGAAGTGCGGGCGCTGGCCGAGATGGTCAAACGCGGCTGGGTGTTCAAGGGCCTCAAGCCCGTCAACTGGTGTTTCGACTGCGGCTCGGCGCTGGCGGAGGCCGAGGTCGAATACCAGGACAAGCAGAGCCCCGCCATCGACGTGGGTTTCGTCTGCGCCGAGCCCGAAAAGCTCGCCGCCGCCTTCGGCCTCGCCGCCCTGCCTGCCGGCAAGGACGCCTACGCGGTGATCTGGACCACCACGCCCTGGACGATTCCGTCCAACCAGGCCCTCAACGTCCATCCCGAGCACGAATACGCGCTGGTGGACACCCCCCGCGGCCTGCTGGTGCTGATGGCCGAGCTCACCGAATCCAGCCTCAAGCGCTTCGGCCTCGAGGGCAAGATCGTCGCCAAGACCAACGGCGACAAGCTCGACCGCATCACCTTCCGCCACCCGTTCTACGACCGCGTCTCGCCGGTCTTCGTGGCCGACTACGTGGGCCTCGATGCCGGTACCGGCATCGTCCACTCGGCCCCGGCCTATGGCGTGGACGACTTCAACTCCTGCAAGGCCAACGGCTTCACCAACGACGACATCCTCAACCCGGTGCAGAGCAACGGCGTCTATGCCGAATCCCTGCCCTTCTTCGGCGGCCTGCACATCTGGAAGGCCAACCCGGTCATCGTCGAAAAGCTGCAGGAAGTGGGCGCGCTGTTCTCCCACGAAAAGATCAGCCACAGCTACATGCACTGCTGGCGCC
>ERZ650311.323-NODE-323-length-31353-cov-16.338776_pt1 | contig 31353 bp, 33 predicted proteins | sample MGYA00376247_ERZ650311 | MGnify/ENA primary metagenome ERZ650311 (study PRJEB26733, sample SAMN07839324) | wastewater metagenome | biome: small river; feature: stream; material: water | place: USA: North Carolina | collected 2016-07-28 ...
ACGACCTGCCGCCGGAAGAAGACGCGCTCATCCCGACCGTCTGCTCCAGCCTCGAACAGGCTCTGGAAGCCCTGGACAAGGACCGCGAGTTCCTGACCCGCGGCGGTGTCTTCAGCAACGACTTCATCGATTCCTTCATCGCCCTGAAGCAGGAAGAAGTGAACCGTCTGCGCGTCGAAGTGCACCCGGTCGAGTTCGAGATGTACTACGCCATCTGATCCTTCCGGATCAGAAGCCGGTCAGCGTGCTGGCCGGCTGATGCGTTACCTGGGGACGGGCTTTGGCCCGTCCCTTTGTGTTTGTGGAGGACGCCCTTTGAGTTCATCATGCACCGCCACTACACTTGTCGTGACCCGCGTCCAGGCATGCCGACCATGAATTTACGAATTCCACTGTTGCTGGTTTCCCTGCTGTGCTCGCCACTGGCTGTGGCGGACATCTACAAGTGCGTTGACGAGGCTGGTCACGTCACGTACACCAACAACAAGCCGTCCGGAAAAGGGTGCAATACCCTGGCTCGGGATCAGGCGGTTTCATCGGTACCGGGCAGCGCACCGGTGTCGCGCCCTGCGACAGTGCAATCGCCCCAAAGTGGTGCGTCGTCTGGAGGTGCCGGTTTTCCGAGAGTGGATTCGGGCACCCAGAAAGCGCGTGACACCGACCGACGGCGCATCCTCGAAGAGGAACTCGCCACCGAGCAGAAGAGCCTCGAGGCGGCCCGCAAGGAACTCGAGGAGCAGGAATCTGTCCGCTATGGCAACGAGCGCAACTATCAGAAAGTGCTCGACCGCGTGCAGCCCTACAAAGACAAGGTGCAGCTTCACGAGCGCAACATCGAGGCCCTCCGGCGCGAGATCAGCAACCTGCGCTGACGCGGTTGACGGAGGCACTTCGGGTGGGTGCCTTCGATGTGGTCTGCTTCTTGCATAGGTAATCTTATGCAAAACGACCAGCCCGATTCCTCGCCTTCCGCCTTCGCCGGCCTCGAACTGCTCTCATCCGCAGTCGTGCTGGTGGATGACCAGTTGGTCGTCCGGTATCTCAATCCCGGCGCAGAAAACCTCTTTGCGGTGAGCAGCCGCAAGATCATCGGTTACGCCCTGCATCGCCTGCTTGGCGAGCCCGCCGGCCTGGGCAGCGCGCTCAACAACGTGCTCCGGGACAACTGGAGCTACACCGGCCACAACCTCACGGTTGCCCGGCCGGGGCTCGAGCCGCTGCACCTCGACTGCACCGTCACGCCCGTCGAGTGCGCCGAGGCCCGCCTGCTGCTCGAGTTCCGCCCGATGGACGCGCACCTCAAGGTGGCGCGCGAAGAGCAGCTCGCCCACCAGCAGCAGGCCAACCGCGAGCTGATCCGCAATCTTGCCCACGAGATCAAGAACCCGCTGGGTGGCATCCGCGGTTCGGCGCAGCTCCTGGAGCGCGAGCTCGATGATCCGCAGCTGCGCGAATACACCCAGGTCATCATCGCCGAGGCCGACCGCCTGCAGGAGCTGATGAACCGCCTGCTCACCTCCCACCGGATGATGCAGCCCACCCAGCTCAACCTGCACGACGTGCTGGAGCGGGTGCGCCGCCTTACGCTGGCCGAGTTTCCGTCGATCGAGGTGCGTCGCGACTACGACACCAGCCTGCCCTACATCACGGGCGACCGCGAGCAGCTCATCCAGGCGATCCTCAACATCGTGCGCAACGCCGCCCAGGCCCTCCACGGCGTGGGCGAGATCGTGCTGCGCACCCGCGCCGCCCGCCAGGTCACGATGGCCAAGCGCCGCTTCAAACTGGCGCTGCAGCTGCAGGTCATCGACAACGGCCCCGGCATCCCCGACAAGATCCGCGACAAGATCTTCTACCCGCTGGTTTCGGGCCGCGAGAACGGCAGCGGCCTCGGTCTGTCGCTGGCCCAGAGCTTCATCGAGCAGCACCAGGGCGCGATCGACGTGGAGTCGCGCCCGGGTCGCACCTGCTTCACGGTTTATCTGCCGATCGCCCGGGACGGGGAGGGCTGATGGCGGTTCGCAAAGCGCACCAGACTGGTGCATTGAGCCCGACCCATCCCGGCCCTGCCCGCGATCAAACCTTTTGCCCGTTTCACTTTTGTGCGTGTGAGTGACATGAATTCTGTCTGGATTGTTGATGACGACCGCTCGATCCGCTGGGTGCTCGAAAAAGCCCTGGCCCGGGAGGAGATTCCGTACAAGAGTTTCGGTACGGCGGCCGAAGTGCTGGCCGCGCTCGACAGCGCCACCCAGCCGCCCCAGGTGCTGGTGTCGGACATCCGCATGCCCGGCGAATCCGGGCTGGCGCTACTCTCGAAGGTGAAGGCGCGCTTCCCCCAGATGCCGGTCATCATCATGACCGCCTACTCGGATCTCGAAAGCGCCGTCGCGGCCTTCCAGGGCGGCGCCTTCGAATACCTGCCCAAACCTTTCGACGTGGATCAGGCGGTCGAGCTGGTGCGTCGCGCCATCGACGAGAGCGCCCACCAGGCCGGTGCGGTCGAAGAGCTGTCGTCCGTGCCCGAGATCCTCGGGCAGGCGCCGGCGATGCAGGAAGTCTTCCGCGCCATCGGCCGGCTCGCCCAGTCCCACGCCACGGTGCTGATCAACGGCGAATCCGGCACCGGCAAGGAGCTCGTGGCCCGCGCGCTGCATCGCCACAGCCCGCGCAAGGACGCGCCCTTCATCGCCATCAACACCGCAGCGATCCCCCGCGATCTGCTCGAATCGGAACTCTTCGGCCACGAACGCGGCGCCTTCACCGGCGCCCAGACCATGCGCCGCGGCCGCTTCGAGCAAGCCGAGGGCGGCACCCTGTTCCTCGACGAAATCGGCGACATGCCCGCCGAGCTGCAGACCCGCCTGCTGCGGGTGCTCTCCGATGGCAACTTCTATCGCGTCGGCGGCCATCAGCCGATCAAGGCCAATGTGCGCGTTATCGCCGCCACCCACCAGAACATGGAAGACCGGGTGCGCCAGGGCTTGTTCCGCGAGGACTTGTTCCACCGCCTCAACGTGATCCGCCTGCGCCTGCCGCCGCTGCGCGAGCGTCGCGATGACATCCCGTCGCTCGCCAAGCACTTCATCTCCCTGTCGGCCCAGGAGCTCGGCGTCGAGGCCAAGCGCCTCTCCGACGGAACCCTGAAGTACCTGCAGAGCCTGGATTTCCCCGGCAACGTGCGCCAACTCGAGAACCTCTGCCACTGGCTCACCGTGATGGCCCCGGGCCAGACGGTCGAAGTGGCCGACCTGCCGCCCGAACTCAAGGACCAGCCCACCCGTGAACAGCCTGCCAACTGGGGCGACGCGCTGATGGCCGAGGCCGATCGGGCCATCGCCCAGCACCCGGGCGAGGTCTTCGACATGCTCTCCCGCGATTTCGAACGCATCCTCATCCGCCGCGCCCTGTCGGCCACCGGCGGGCGCCGGATCGAGGCCGCGCAACTGCTGGGCATCGGGCGCAACACCATCACCCGCAAGATCCAGGAGCTCGGCCTCGAAGAACCCGACCACGCCTGAAAGGGGCGATAAACCTACTGCGCGGCCCGATCTCGCGATTCCGGTGCTCAACGTACGCTTGTACGTTTCCGCTCCTCGTCGCGACCTCGGGCCGCTCGCTACGGTTTCTCCACCCCTTTCGGTCCGAAGGTTCTCTGGGGCGGCTTGAAGCCTCAGGCTCCCCAATTTCCGCCCCTGTCCGCCATAATTACCGATTCGTTTCAACGATCAGGTAATCCTTCTTGAGCCATTCCGATTTCGAGGCCCTCGACGCGGGGGCGGTGGCGGCCGTGCTGGGCGAGCTGGCCGGGCAGTTTTCGCTGGTGGTGGTGCCGGAGTGCGATTCCACCAACAGCCGGCTGATGGAAACGCCGGCCGACGACGACGGGCGGATCGCCGTGCTGGCGGCGGATCGCCAGACTGCGGGGCGCGGCCGGCGTGGCCGCAGCTGGCTGTCGTGGCCGGGTGCCGGGCTCACCTTCTCGCTGCGCTGGCATTTCATGCCGGCGCCCCACATGCCGGCCGGGCTGTCGTTGGTGGTCGGCCTGGCGGTGGCGCGCATGCTCGAAGAGCTGGGCGTCGAGGGTGTGCAACTCAAGTGGCCCAACGACGTGCTCATCCGCGGCAAGAAGCTCGCCGGCATCCTTGTCGAGTTGTCGTCATCCCGCGGGCGTCCGCCGGCGGCGGTGATCGGCATCGGCCTCAACCTGCGCCTGCCTGCCGATGCCCAGGTGGAGTCCGCCACCGGCGTCACCGATCTGGCCGCCTGTCTGGCCGCGCCGCCGGGGCCGAACCGCCTGCTCGGGCTGCTGCTCGGCCAGCTTCATCACTTCCTCGATCTCTACGCCGCCGCCGGCTTTCCGGCCCTGCGCGCCGCGTGGCAGCAGCGCAACGCCTTTGCCGACCTGCCGGTGCGCATCCTCGGCGAGGCGCAGGAGCTCGCCGGCACCTGCGCGGGGGTCGATGACGACGGCGCGCTGCTCCTCGATACCCCGGAGGGGCGTCGCCGGGTGCTTTCCGGCGAGGTCTCCCTGAGGCTGGCGTGATGGATCTGCTTCTCGATGTGGGCAACACCCGCCTCAAATGGGGGCTGCGCGACGGCGATCGCTGGCTCGGTCAGGGCGCGGTGCTGCTGTCGGCGCTGGATGGCTTTGCCGACGTGCTGGCGGGGCTGGGGCCGGTGCGGCGCATGCTCGGCGCCAACGTGGCCGGCGCCACCGTCGGCGGACGGCTTGGCGCGATGCTGGCAGAGCGCGGGCTGGAGGCCGAATGGATCCGCCCGCAGGCCGAAGGCTTTGGCGTGCGCAACGCCTATCTCGACCCGGCGCGGCTGGGGGCGGACCGCTGGGCTGCGCTCGTTGGCGCCCGGGCGCTCCACGGCAGGGCGGCGCTGGTGGTTACCTCTGGCACCGCCACAACGGCAGATTTGCTCGACGGCGCCGGGATCTTCCAAGGTGGGGTGATCCTGCCGGGGCTCGACCTGATGCGCATGTCCCTTGCCCGCGACACCGCCCAGCTGCCTTTTGCCGACGGGCGCTTCGAAACCACTCCGCGGCGTACCGCCGACGCCATCGTCACCGGCTGCCTGCACGCCCAGGTGGGGGCCATCGAGCGGATGTTTCGGCTGGTGGCAGCGGAGGAAGGTGCGCTGTGCCTGCTCAACGGTGGGGCGGCGGGCAGCCTCGCGCCCCATCTCGAATGCCCGCTGCGCCTGGTCGAAAACCTGGTGCTCGAAGGGCTGGCGCATATGCGTCAAGAATTGTAACGGCGCGCCTCTCCACGCCTGCAGGGCATTCGGTGCCTTTTCCCGTTGACCGTGATGGGTTAGTCTTGCGGCCATGGTCACTTTACGTGTAGCAGTCCTCATCCTCGTTCTCGCCAACCTGCTGGCGCTGGCCGTCTGGAAAGGCGGGCTCGGTGCTGGCTCGTCCGGCGGCGAGCCCGAGCGACTGAGCAACCAGCTCAATCCGGAGCGGCTTCGCCTCGTCGTGGAGTCGTCGCAGCCGGCTCCGGCTCCGGCTCCTGTCGTGGCGGCACCCGCCGAATCGGCACCGGCCCCCGAGCCCGTTCCGGCCCCACCCACCCAGGCGGCCGATGCCGCGCCGCCGGCCTGCGTGGCGTTCAGCGGCCTCACCGCGGATCAGGCCGCCGAGCTGTCGGCGCGGGTCGCCAAAACGGGCTCCGGCTTCAAGCTTTCTGAGAGTCGCGGTGTCGGAACCACGTCCTGGTGGGTGCATATCCCCAGCCAGGGCAACAAGGAAGGCGCCGACCGCAAGGCGGCCGAGCTTCGCCGGCTGGGCGTGGAGGATCTGTTCATCGTCCAGGATGCCGGCCCCAACCAGTTTGCGATTTCCCTCGGCCTCTTCAAGAACGAACAGGCCGCCGGCCGTCATCTCAACCTGCTGCGTGAAAAGGGCGTGCGCAGCGCGCAGATCGCCAGCCGCGGCGCCAATGTGCTGCGGGTCGAGGTGCGCGGCCCGTCCGACAGTCTGGCCACCCTGGCGAGCGATCTTTCCGAGCGGCTCCGGGGTGCCAATCGTCTCGAATGTGCTCCATGACATTGCGGCCTTTTGTGGTGGGCCTGACCGGCGGAATCGGCAGCGGCAAGAGCGCTGCGGCGGATCTCTTTCGTGATTTCGGCGCGGCCATCGTCGATACCGATCTCATCGCCCACCAGCTCACCGCCCCCCAAGGCGCGGCGATGCCGGCCATCGAGGCCGCCTTCGGCGCCGGCGTGGTGGCCGACAACGGCGCCCTCAACCGCCCGGGGATGCGCGCGCTGGCCTTCGAAGACCCCGACGCCCGCAAACGCCTCGAGGCCATCCTGCACCCGATGATCCGCGACGAGAGCGAACGCCAGTGCCGCGCCGCCACCGCGCCCTACGTGATCCTGGCGGTGCCGCTGCTGATCGAATCCGGCACTTACCGCGAACGCGTGGCGCGGCTATGCGTCGTCGATTGCCCCGAGGATGCGCAGGTGGCACGGGTGATGAGCCGCAGCGGGCTCGACGAGCATCAGGTGCGCGCGATCATGGCCGTTCAGGCGTCCCGCGCAGCCCGGCTGGCCGCTGCCGATGACGTGGTGGACAACGCCGGCAGCCTCGATGCCCTGCGCTCCCAGGTGGCACGTCTGCACGCCGACTACCTGGCCCGCGCGGCGCGGGCGCAGGGCCTGTGATATGATTCGCGCCGGTCTGACCGTCAATTTTCCATACCTTATCCAGGCGCGCGCGTGATCACTTACGAATATCCGCTCAACGAGAGGATCCGCACGCTGTTGAGGCTGGAAGACCTTTTCGAGAAGGTCATGCACTTTGTGCGCGCCGAAGGCTCGCTCGAACACCACGTGGCGCTCGTCACCCTGTTCGAGATCCTCGAAGTCGCGAGCCGTGCCGATCTCAAGGTCGACCTGGTGCAGGAACTCGAACGGCAGCGCCAGATCCTCCTGTCCTTCCGCAACAATCCCCAGATTTCCGAGGAAGCCCTCTCCGGCGCCCTCTACGAGATCGAGCAGGCGTCGGCCTCGCTCCTCGCCATGGCCGGCAAGACCGGCCAGTATCTGCGCGAGAACGAATGGCTGATGAACATCCGCAGCCGCGCGGCGATTCCCGGCGGTGCCTGTGAATTCGATCTGCCGTCCTACCATCACTGGCTCAACCGCGAGGTCGAACTGCGCCGGCGCGATCTGATGTCATGGGTCCAGCCCCTGCTGCCGATCCGCGACGGCCTCGCCATCGTGCTGCGCCTCCTGCGCGCCAGCGGCCGGCCCGAATCCCAGGTGGCCCACCGCGGCGCCTTCCAGCAGACCATGGGTGGGCGCACGGTGCAGATGATCCGTATCCGTCTGCACGGCGGTGCCATGTGCGTGCCGGAAACCAGCGCCAACAAGTACGCCCTCAACATCCGCCTGATGCACGCCGAAACCGTGACCCGACCGGGTCAGGTGGACGTGGATGTGCCCTTCGAGCTGACTTTCTGCAATCTCTGATGACGACGCCCAGCAAGCCCCGCGTGGTCAAGTGTCCGACCTGCGGCACCGCCGTCGAGTGGGTGCCGGAGAACAAGTGGCGGCCATTCTGTTCCGACCGTTGCCGTCTGATCGATCTGGGTGCGTGGGCGACCGATCAGTATCGGGTGGCGGGCGAGACGCCCCTCGACAACGACACCGATCCCCTCAACCGGCCGCACTGAGCGGCCGGTTTTTCGTTTACCCCCAGATCGCCCGGATGCCGGCGATGCCGTGGGCGCCAGCCGCCTTGGCGTCGGACAGGTCGTTCGGCGTTAGCCCGCCCAGGGCGAGCACTGGTAGGGGCAACCGTTCCACCAGCTTGCCGAATGCCTCCCAGCCCAGCCCGGCTTGCCCGGGATGGCTCTGGGTGGGCTTGACCGCGCCGAGGAGCGCGTAATCCAGGCCCAGGGCGGCGGCCTTTTCCAGCTCGGCTCGGTTGTGGCAGGACGCGCCAACCCATTCAAAATCGGGTCTTGCATCGATCTCCGCGAGTCGCCGGGCCGGCAGGTGCAGGCCGTCGGCGCCGATGGAGCGGGCGAGCTCAGCATCATCATTGACGACGACGAGGGCGCCCGCTGCGTGGCAGCGGCCCACCACCGCGTGGGCGAAGGCTTCGCGCTCCGCGGTCGGCAGCGCCGCCTCGCGGAGCTGCACCAGCTTCAGGCCGCCGGCCAGGGCCTCGTCGAGCTGCGCCAGCTGGGCATTGACGCCCGCTTCCGCGGCGTGGGTGATGCCCATCGTGCGCGGCAGGCGCAGGGCCTTCAGGATCGGGCCGTTGGCGGGGAGCATCGGGCCCACGTCCATCGCGTCGGCGTGCTGCCAGGCGAGCGCCGAGTGCACCTTGTCGTGGATGTCGCCGCGCCATGCCGGCACCTCGAAGAAGTGCAGGCTCACGTGGGCGTGCTCGTACACGTGCTCGCGGGTGATCCACGGCAAGGCCACTTCCACCTTCATGCCCAGCTCTTCGTCGAGTTCGCGGATCAGCGCGTCGCGGGGCGTCTCGCCGGGCTCGACCTTGCCGCCGGGGAATTCCCAGTAGCCGGGGTAGAAGGTGTCCGGCGCGCGCTGGCCGAGGAGGAAGCTGCCGTCCGGGCGGGTGATGACCGCCGCGGCCACATGGACGATCTTGCGAGGCGCCTGGCTCATGATTCAAAGCGCCCGGCGTAGTCGCGGGCGAACTGCCAGGCCACGCGGCCGCTGCGGGAGCCGCGCAGCAGCGCCCATTGCAGCGCGTCGCCGCGGGCAGCGGAGATCTCGCCCGCCGGCACACCGAACTCGCCCAGCCAGTGATTCACCACCGCCAAGTATTCGTCCTGGCTGAAGGGGTAGAAGGAGATCCACAGCCCGAAGCGTTCCGAGAGGGAGATCTTCTCTTCCACCGCCTCGGCCGGATGCACCTCGCCGTCCACGTGCTTGGTGGCGGCGTTCTCCGAGAAGTACTCGGGCATCAGGTGGCGGCGGTTGGAGGTGGCGTAGATCAGCACGTTGTCGGGCACCGCGGCCAGGGAGCCGTCGAGCACGCTCTTGAGGGCCTTGTAGGCGGGCTCGCCGTCCTCGAAGGAGAGGTCGTCGGTGAACAGGATGAAGCGCTCAGGGCGGTCCTGCACCAGCTCGACGATGTCGGGCAGATCGATCAGGTCGTCCTTGTCCACCTCAATGAGGCGCAGCCCGGCGCCGGCGAATTCGTTGAGCAGGGCCTTCACCAGCGACGACTTGCCGGTGCCCCGGGCGCCGGTGAGCAGCACGTTGTTGGCGCGCTTGCCGGCCAGGAACTGGCGGGTGTTGGCGACGATGCGCTCCTTCTTCTCCTCGATGTCCTGCAGGTCGTCGAGGCGGATCTGGTGGGGGCGCGGCACCGGCAGCAGGGCCTTGGCGTTGTTGCGGTTGCGCCAGCGGAAGGCGGTGGAGGCGCTCCAGTCGGGCGGCGCGGCGTCGGCCGGGAGGAAGCGTTCGAGGCGTTCGAGCAGGCGCTCGGCGCGGGAGAGGAACTGGTTGAGATCAGTCATCGGGGCGGTCTTCCGTGTCGTTCTTCTTCGGGCTACGCAGGGCGAGGGCGACGATGAGAAGCAGCGCGGCGACAAGGCCGAGTTCGAGGCCGACGAGCCACATGGCGCATCCTTTGCAGGCCCGGCCAGGCGGGCCGGTGGTTATACTCGGGCGGGTAATGATTGCCAGCCGCGAGTGTACCCCATCCATGTTCCACCCCTTCCGCTCCATCCCCGCTTCTCCTGCCTTGTCCCGTCTTTCTGCCACCTGCGCCGCGCTGCTGCTGGCGGCCTGTGCCGGCGCACCGCGTCCGGTGAGCGGCCCGTCGGCGCCGGTGGTTCAGCCGTCTGCGCCGGTGACGTCGCCGGCGGTTACGGCGCCCGCGCCCACCGGTGGCGCGCCGGCGCCCCAGCCGCTCGCGCGTCCGCTGCAGCCGGCGGCGTGGGCCGATCTGCCGGGTTGGAGCGGCGACGCCATCGACGAGGCCTGGCCGGCCTTCCTGGCGTCGTGCCGGGCCATCGGCCGGCAGGCGGTGTGGGCCGCCAGTTGCGAAGCGGCCCGCGGGCTGGGCGAGCGCCCGGGCGCGTCGGCGGTGCGCAATTTCTTCGAGTCGCGCTTCACCCCGTGGCGGGTGAGCAACCCGGACGGCACCAAGGAAGGCCTCATCACCGGCTACTACGAGCCCCTCATCAACGGCAGCCGCCACAAGGGCGGAGCCTACAACTGGCCGGTGCTGGGCGTGCCGGACGATCTGCTGTCCATAGATCTGGGCGAGGTGCTGCCGGATCTCAAGGGCCAGCGTCTGCGCGGCCGGCTGGTGGGCAAGAAGGTGGTGCCGTATTACTCCCGCGCCGAGGTGGCGCGGATGGCCGACAAGTTTGCGGCCAAGGCCATCCTCTACGCCGACGACGCGGTGGATCTGTTCTTCCTGCAGGTGCAGGGCTCCGGCCGGGTGAAGCTGCCCGACGGCAACATCGTGCGCATCGCCTACGCCGACACCAACGGCCATCCCTACCAGTCCATCGGCCGCTGGCTGGCCGACAAGGGCGAGCTGCGCATCGATCAAGCCTCGATGGACGGCATCAAGAACTGGGCGCGGGCCAACCCCGGCCGCCTGCAGGAGATGCTCAACGCCAACCCGAGCTACGTGTTCTTCCGGGAAGTGCCGAACACCAATGGCGGCCCGGTGGGCGCCCTGGGCCAGCCCCTCACCGACGGGCGCAGCCTGGCGGTGGACCCGCGCAGCATTCCGCTGGGGGCGCCGGTGTTCCTCTCCACCACCCAGCCCAACAGCAGCCAGCCCCTGCGCCGCCTGATGCTGGCCCAGGACACCGGCAGCGCCATCAAGGGCGGCGTGCGCGGCGACTTCTACTGGGGCTTCGGCGCCGAAGCCGGCGCCCAGGCCGGGCGGATGCGTCAGAAGGGCGAGATGTGGGTGCTCTATCCGCGTGATCAGGTGCCGCGCTGAGGTCGAAGCCCGGGGTCGGCGCGTCAGGCGCCGACTTGAAATCGCTTGGCAAACACTTGAACGGTTCCAAATCGGACTTGGGGCTTTGCAAGTTTTACCTGGGCGCGTGTAAGTCAGACTTGGGCCATCCGAAGTCTGACTTTGAAAAACTGCAAGTCCGAGCTGGAAAGGCCGAAGTCCGGGTTGAAACATCCGAAGTCCGACTTGGGAGGCCGCAAGTTCTTCTTTGAAGATCGCAAGCCAGACTTGCGCGATTTGATCTCTGACTTGCGCGCGCCGCGCCCGGGCTTTGGTCGGCGGGCGCCAGCGAGCCCAAGGCGGGCGTTTCTTTTGCGCGGGGCTAAGCGTAGATCGTAGATTTGTAATAAGTTTTTCGTAAATTCATGGTTTGCCCGCACGGGGCTCCGCGCTACCGTGCGAAGCTGGCGCCTGACCCCAGTCGCCATCCAATCTGCATCCTGGAGACCATCGTGCCCCTTACCGAACTCGTCCATTACTTCAACAAGCGCAACCGGCTCGTCCGCGGTGGCGAGGACGAGGGCTTCCGGTTCGTCGACGGGCAGGTGCGCATGCACTTTGGCGGACGGGTCTTCGGGACGCGCTTCCAGCCCATCGTCGAGCGCGCCGGCAGCCAGCCGGCCGGGCACGAGGCGCATCTGCACGTGCTGGGCGCAACTGCCGCGCCGGCCCAGACGGTGTTCCTGGAAGCCCGGGACGATGCCGAGCTGGTGCACCTGGATCGCATGGCGCGCACCCTGCATGCCCTCAACTTTTTGCTGGAGCGGGAGCAGCACGGGGGCTTCCTGGCCCTCAATGTGCATCCCCAGCTGATCCGCGCGGTGCGCGACCACCACGGTCATGTGTTCGAGACGGTGCTGGCCCGCTGCGGGCTGACCTCCGACCGGGTGATGCTGGAGCTCTCCGACGACGGCTTCGAGCCCGTCGCGCCGCTGGCCGCGGCGATCGCCGAATACCGGGAGCGGGGCTACCGGGTGGCCATCGACAACTTCGGTCGGCATACGTCCGATCTGGAAAGGCTGGAGCAACTGGCCCCCGACGTGGTGAAGCTCGACCGCAGCCTGATCGGCCACGCCGGCCACCTGAGCCTCGCCAAGCGGGTGATGACCGAGCTCTCCGCCGAGGTCCGGCGCCTCGGCATGAGCGTGGTGTGCCAGTGCATCGAGAACCCGCTGCAGCTCGACGTGGCGCGGGAGGCTGGTGTGGATTGGCTGCAGGGCCATCTGCTGGGCCGGCCGGCAGCCCATTGCCTGCCGGTGCCGCGCCCCCGTCGGCCCCGGGCGGCGGCCTGATCCGACCGGATCGGTACAAACAAAAGGGCTGCCCGCGGGCAGCCCTTGTTGCGTGGGGCGTCCGAGCTTACTTGCCGGCGGCCTGGTTCATGGCCTGGTCGAGCTGCGCCAGGGGCACGGCGCCGGGCAGGCGGTTGCCGTCGGCGGTGAAGATGGTGGGCGTGCCTGAGACCTTCATCTTCTGGCCGAGGGCCACGTTCTTGTCGATGGCGCTGGTGTCGCAGCTGGCAGCGGCGGCGGCGGGCACCTTGCCGGCCGTCATCCAGTCGTTCCAGGCGGTGGCCCGGTCCTTGGCGCACCAGATGTTCTTCGACTTCTCGGTGGAATCCGGGCTCAGGATGGGGTACAGGAAGGTGTAGATGGTGGCGTCCTTGAGGCCCTGCATGTCCTTGGCGAGGCGCTTGCAGTAGCCGCAGTTCGGGTCTTCAAAGCTGGCGATGACGCGCTTGCCGTTGCCGCGCACCTGCTTGATGGCCTGATCGAGGGGCAGGGTGGCGAAGTCGATCTTGAGGAGCTGGGCCATCCGGGCCTGGGTGACGTTCTTGCGGGTCTTGGCGTCGATCAGGCTGCCATCGATGATGAAGCTCACGGTGGCATCGGTGTAGATCAGCTCGCCGGACTTGAGCACCACTTCGTAGAGCCCGCCGTAGGGCGTCTTCTTGACGCTGTCGACGGCCGGGCCGCCCACGAAGGTTTCGAGGTTCTTCTTGACCGAGGCTTCGTCGGTGGCTGCATGGGCGACGCCGGCTGCGAGGAAGAGGGTCGCGAGCAGCGAGCGTACGAAGGGGAATTTCATCCGGGAATCTCCAGGGGCGGCGTGTAGAGGGGTTCAGAAGCGGCCGGCAATGGCGTAGCGGACCAGCGCATTGCGTAGGACAGGCACGCTGTTGGTGAGGTTCAGACCAATGTTGCGCAGGCCCGACAGGATCGGGTCGGCCGGCTTGAACAGGCGGTTGAGGCCGTGGGTGGTGTATTGCAGCAGGGCGGTCTCCTCGGCGCGGGCGCGGGCGTAGGCGCGCAGCACCGGCAGCTCGCCCGGGTCGCGCCAGGCGGGCAGATCCTTGATCTGCTCGGCCAGCACGCGGGCGTCCTGGTAGCCCAGGTTGATGCCGTGGCCCGACAGCGGATGGATCGCGTGGGCGGCGTCGCCGATGAGGGCGAGGCGCGGGCGCACCGCGGTCTCGACGCGCATCAGGCGCAGCGGAAAGGCCGCGGCCGGCGTGATGAGTTCGAGCTTGCCGAGCCGATAACCGCCGGCCTCGGCCACCCGGGCGCACAGGGCTTCGGGGGGCAGGGCGACGAGTTCGTCGGCGAGGGCATCCGGGGCGGACCACACCATCGACATCTGCTGGTCGGGCAGCGGGAGATAGGCCAGCACGCCGTCCGGGCGGAACCACTGGAAGGCGGCGTTGCGGTGGGGCTTCTCGCAGCGGAAGTTGGCGACCACGCCTTTCTCGTCGTAAGGGGTGTTGCGGGCGCCGATGCCGGCAGCCTGGCGCACCCACGAGTCGCGGCCGTCGGCGGCCACCACGAGCTTCGCCTCGACACGCCGGCCGTCGGTGAGGGTGAGGCGCGCGGCGCTGTCGTCGATGGCCAGCGCCGCCGGCGAGGCCGGGCAGATCAGGGTGACGTTGTGCTGGCGCTTGACGGTTTCCCACAGCTCGAGCTGCATCAGGCTGGATTCGAGGATCCAGGCGAGCTCGCGCAGGCCGCTGTCGTAGGCCGAGAAGTCGAGCCGGCCGCCGGCGTCGCCGTGGATCTCCATGTCGTACACCGGCGCCATGCGGGCCGGGTCGAGATGCTGCCAGATGCCGATGGCGGAGAGGAAATCCACGTTGGTCGGGCTGATCGCGTAGATGCGCGCATCCCAGCCCTCCGGGCGGGCCGGGGGGCGGGTTTCGACGATGCCGACCTTCAGGGTGCTGCCGCGAAGTGCGGCGGCGAGGGCGGCGCCGGCAAGTCCGGCGCCTACGATGAGTACATCGAATTTCATGGCTGATCTCCTGCGCCCCGGATTGTGCCGGACGGCGCAGGGGAAGTCACCCGCGACGGGATGCCGCCGGGCTGGAGCGGATTACCGGGGCGGAAGCGCCGGGGCCGGCGGCGGGGGCGGGTAGTAGTGCGGTACGCCGCCGGCAGCGGCGGGCGCGGGGGCGCGATAGCCGTAGCCCGGCAGCTGGTTGCCCTTGGCGTACATGCATTGCTGGTAGGCGATGTCGTAGCGGCGCTGGGCGTCGGCGCCGGCATAGGCGGCCTGGCTGGTCCCGCTGGCTGACCCGGCTACCATGCCGACCGCCGCTCCAGTCGCGGCGCCGTGATTGCCACCGGCAAGGCCGCCCACCGCGGCACCGATGGCGGTACCCACGATGGCGCTGCCGACCATGTTCTGGGCGGCAGCATCCCGTGGCGCGATGCCGATAGCCTGATCGGCGTAATTGCGGCACTGGCGGTCTTCCATCGAGAAAAGATCGAGGGGCTTGCCGGGAGCGGGCATCACTGCCACCCGCGGGCCGCTGGGCAGGCTGGCGCAGCCGGCGAGCAGGGCGAGGGGAATCAACAGCAGGCGGGCGCTGCGGGGCAGACGGGACGGGCGTTCGGGTGTGCTCATGGCTTGGAAGCTCCTTCCGGGCCGGTTGCGGGGGCCGGCGGCGTGGTGCCCTGGGGCGGTGTCCGGGGCTGGGCGGCGACCGGGCGCCACTTTTCGGGGCAGCGCTGGACGTAGGGGTAATAGCCTTTGGCGCTCTCGCAGTAGTACCAGTTCTGGACGTCTGCGGGTGGCGCCGCCTGGCTTTCGCCGGCCGGCGTGGCCGGGACGCTGCGCCAGCCTTCGGGGCAGGTCTGGGTGTAGGGGTAGTAGGCGCGGGCGCTCTCGCAGAAATACCAGCTCTGGGGCGCTGGCGGCAGGTCCGGCAGCACAATGGGGGCTTCTTGCTGGACAACGACGGGCGGTGGGCTGTAATAGGGAGGGTAGAACACCCACGGGGCGCCGACGATCCACCACCCGTTGAAGCCGCCGTGATGGTGCGGGCTGACCCATATTCGTGGTGCCGGACCCCAGCCCGGGCCGCCACGGAAGCGCCCGCCACGGTCGGCGTGAGCCGGAATGGCGACGGCCGTACCCGCCGTGAGGAGCGCCGCGAGCAGTGCCCGTCGGGCGAGCGGCGTCGATCGGCAAAACGGACTTTTCATCGCACGGAACTCCTGTCGTTTACATGCATCATTGCAGCACCGCCTTCGGTGCCGTGTAAGTGCCTGTCTGCGCAACTCGTAACGGGATGCGACGGAACCTGGCTGCAGCAAGAATTGCTTACAGGGCAGTTTTCGTCACGCAGCCTTTCCTTGCTCGGATGAATTGAGATGCAAAGTGCGAGACAATATCGTTTTTGCTGATTTTGATATTTTATGGATGTCCGCAAACTCGTCATCGCCCTCGGGGCGTTGATCCTTCTTGCAGTGGGCATTGTGCTCTACATGCAGGTGGACCAGCCGGTCGATCGGCGTCGCAGCGACCCCGTCATGGCCGCGAAGGTCGAGGTTCAGCACGGCCCTGCGCTTCGTGCGATGGGCGTCCGCAGCCTGGGTGTCGATCCCAAGACCAGCGACGTGGTGGTGGTCTTCAAGGGGGGCGGGCGTCTTGGTCGGCGGGTCGCCGGCCGCCTGCCCGGGCTTGCCAGTGCGGACGGCTGCGGCGAGCTCGATGTTGGCATCTCGGTGGGCGATTCCCTTACTGCCTGGGGAGATTCCAGCAGCCCTTCGTTCTATTCGCGCCTCGACTGCGTGATCGACGAGGTGGTCTCCCGTGCCGCCGAGCTGCGCGACCCGGAGTGACGCGACGGGCTTTTGCCTGCTGAAGCGGCTATACTCCGCGCCGGGAAGTTCGCCAGGCAGTCGCGGTGCGTTCGCGCATCGAGGAAAGTCCGGGCCCCGCAGAGCAGGATGCCGGCTAACGGCCGGGCGCCATACGCCTTCGGGCCAAAGCGACGGAAAGTGCAACAGAGAGCAGACCGCCGATGGCCGCCTCCGGGCGGATCAGGCAAGGGTGAAACGGTGGGGTAAGAGCCCACCGCGGACGTGGTGACACGGACGGCACGGTAAACCCCATCCGGGGCAAGGCCAAATAGGGGGACGTTGAGGCTGCTCGCTGAGTCCCCGGGTAGGCTGCTTGAGCGGCGCGGTAACGCGTCGACCAGAGGAATGATTGCCCGGCGGGCTGGTTTTCGGACCGGTCCGCTCGACAGAACCCGGCTTATCGGCGGACTTCCCCACTTCGCCACACGTTTTTTTCGTTTCCTCCACTTTTCTCCACGACTGAGACTTTTTTCGCGCCAGGCCTTGGTGCGAAACACTCTTTTGCGCTCTGGCGCCTGAAAGCCTTTCGGCTGCCTTTTGGCCGGCTGCGCGACCTGTGAATTCATCCTCAACTTTTGCAATCTCCGCTACTGACGTTGATTTGTAAGCGGATTTCCTACGCGGCCTTGTCCAATTCCTAAGTGCTTGTGGCGAAAAGAGATTTGCTCTGGACCCAACTTGACCGGGTATTTTTTTTGCTCTAAAGTGGGACGAAGTGGACGAAAGTGGGAAAAAGTGAGTTTTTCCGGTTCGTCAGGGTTGGAAAGTGGGGTCTTCAATGTTTCAAGGCGCAGCGGCGCTCAGTCTCGATGCGAAGGGTCGCCTGGCGATTCCGGCGCGGCATCGGGACGCGCTCGCCGAGCTGGCCGGAAACGAGTTGATCCTCACCGCGCATCCCCACCGCTGCCTCCTGATCTATCCCGCTCCCGCCTGGGGGCCGATCCGCGACAAGGTGCTTGCCGGCTCGAGCCTCGATCAGCGTTCCGCCCTGCTCAAGCGTCTGCTCGTGGGTTTCGCCCGCGATGAACAGATGGATTCGGCTGGCCGCGTGCTGATCGCGCCCGAGCTGCGCGGCTTTGCGCAGCTGGAAAAGCAGGTGCATCTGGTGGGGCAGGGCGATCACTTCGAGTTGTGGTCGGATGCGGGCTGGCAGAAACAGCAGGAGGCGATCTTCGCCCTGGGCACGGATCTCATGCCCGCCGGTTGGGAAAACCTGCCGCTGTGAGTACCGCACCGCACATCACGGTGCTGCTGAAAGAGGCGGTGGAGGCGCTGGCGATCAAGCCGGATGGCGTTTACGTGGACGGCACTTTTGGTCGCGGCGGACATAGCCGGGCGATCCTGGCCCAGTTGGGGCCGGAGGGCCGGCTCATCGCCTTTGATCGCGATCCGCAGGCGATTGCCGCGGGCGAGGCGATCGGTGACGGGCGTTTTGAACTCGTCCATGCGCCGTTCTCGGATTTTGCCGAGGCGCTGGCCGAGCGGGGTGTGGAGAAGGTGGACGGCGTCCTGCTGGATCTGGGGGTGTCGTCTCCTCAACTGGATGAAGCCGGGCGGGGCATGAGTTTTCGCTTTGATGCGCCGCTCGACATGCGAATGGATACGACCCGCGGGATGACCGCGGCGGAGTGGCTGGCAGAAGCGCCGGTCGCCGACATAACCCGGGTACTGAGGGAATACGGTGAAGAACGGTTTGCTTATGAGATTGCAAAGGCGATTGTTGCTGCTCGGGCAGGGGGGCATGTCGCAACCACTGGACAGCTTGCCGCGATCGTGGAAGCGACGGTCTGGAAGCGCGAGCCGGGCCAGCACCCTGCGACGCGCACCTTCCAGGCTCTTCGGATTTTCGTCAATCAAGAGCTTGAGGAGCTGTCGCTAGTCCTGCCGCAGGTTGTGGCAGCACTGGCGGCCGGAGGCCGTCTGGTGGTGATCAGCTTTCACTCCCTCGAGGACCGTATCGTCAAGCGCTTCATGCGCGACGAGTCGCGGCCACCACAGCTTCCGGCGCGGCTGCCGGTGCGTGCCGCCGACATGCCCAAGCCCAAGCTCGGGCTGGTCGGCAAGCAGGTGCGCCCGTCCGACGAGGAGATTGCCGTCAACCCGCGTTCCCGCAGCGCCGTGATGCGCATCGCCGAAAGGCAGGCGGACTGACATGGCGCGTCTGACCGGATTTCTCGTGATGCTGGTGGTGGCGAGCAGCCTCGGCGTGGTGGCATCCCAGCACCAGGCCCGCAAGCTCTATGCCGCCGTCGAGCGTGAGCAGCAGCGCTCCCAGCAGCTGGAGGTCGAGTGGGGCCAGCTGCAACTGGAACAAAGCACCTGGGCGGCTCACGCCCGTATCGAAAAACTCGCTCGCGAAAAACTCGCGATGCGCCCGCCTCTGCCCGGGCAGATCATCGCCATCGAGGAGCGGCCATGAAAAAGGCCAAGAAGGGCGTCACCTTCAATCACAATCCGCTGCTGCGCTCGGAGCTTCCGGCGTGGCGGCCGCGTTTCGTCCTGCTGTGCCTGCTGGGCGGCTCGGTGGCGCTGGTGGGCCGCGCGGCTTACCTGCAGGGCGTGAACGAGCAGTTCCTGCAGGCCAAGGGTGAATCCCGCTACGCCCGCGTGCTCGAGGTGCCCGCCACCCGCGGCAAGATCACCGACCGCCAGGGCGACGTGCTCGCCGTGTCGTCGCCGGTCAAGTCGATCTGGGCGATCCCCGAAGACGCCCGCCTGAATCCGTCCCAGACCCGTCAGCTGGCTGCTCTGCTCGAGATGCCGGTGCAGGATCTGAACCAGAAGCTGGGTGTCGAGAAGGATTTCGTCTATCTCAAGCGGCAGGTCTCGCCCGAGCTTGCCGATCGCATCGCCGCCCTCAAGCTGCCGGGCGTCCACGACCAGCGCGAATACCGCCGCTTCTACCCGGGTGGCGAGGTGATGGCCCACGTGCTGGGCTTCACCGGCGTGGACGACAAGGGGCAGGAGGGCATCGAGCTCGCCTTCGAACCTTCGCTGGCCGGCAAGCCGGGCTCCCGCCGGGTCGTCAAGGACCGCCGGGGCAACGTGGTCGAGGACGTCCAGTCCATCCGCATGCCCCAGGACGGCAGGGAGGTCGCGCTGTCCATCGACAACAAGATCCAGTACCTCGCCCACGCGGCCCTCAAGCAGGCGATGACCGACCACAAGGCCAAGGCCGGTGGTGTGGTGGTGATCGACGCCAAGACCGGCGAGATCCTCGCCCTGGCCAACGCGCCCACCTACAACCCGAACAACCGCGTCAAGCTCACCGGCGACCAGTTGCGCAACCGCGCCCTGACCGACACCTTTGAGCCCGGCTCGACGATGAAGCCCTTCACCGCCGCGCTGGCGCTTGAAAAGGGCAAGGTCACCGCCAACACCATCATCAACTGTGCGCCGGGCCGGATGACCATCGGCACAGCGACGATCTCCGATGCTCACCCCCACGGTGCCCTCACGGTAGCCGAAGTGATCCAGAAGTCGTCCAACATCGGCGCGGCCAAGATGGCCCTGAGCTTTCCGCCGGAAACCATGTGGAAGATGTTCGATGATCTGGGCTTTGGCTCGCCGCTCAAACTGGGCTTCCCCGGTGAAGTCGGCGGCCGTCTGCGTCCGGCCAAAAGCTGGCGCCCGATCGAGCAGGCCACCATGTCCTACGGCCACGGCATGTCGGTCAGCCTGATGCAGATCGCCAACGCCTATCAGGTGTTTGCCCGCGACGGTGACATCGTGCCCTTGTCCCTGTCGCGTCTGGATACGCCGCCGGTGCATGGCTCCCGCGTGTTCGCCCCGCAGACCGCCCGCGAGGTGCGCCAGATGCTCGAGATGGTCGTTCAGCCCGGTGGGACTGCCCGGCAGGCCAACGTTCCGGGCTACCGCGTCGGCGGCAAGACCGGCACCGCGATGAAGCTCGTCGGCGGCCGTTACGCCAACCGTTACGTGGCCTCCTTCGTGGGCATCGCCCCGATCTCCGATCCGCGCCTGATCGTCGCCGTGATGATCGACGAGCCCACCAACGGCAAGCACTACGGCGGCGACGTGGCCGCGCCGGTGTTCGCCCAGGTGACGGGCGGCGCACTGCGCACCCTCGGCGTTGTGCCGGATGCGCCGCTCAAGCCGCTGCAGGTTGCCCGTCAGGGCGTCACCCCCGTCCGGGAGGCCATGTGAGCGTGAGTGCCCGCCAGCAGGCCCAGGATCTGCTCGCCCAACTGGCTGCCGCCGGGGTGGAAGTCACCCAGCTGTGCCTCGATTCCCGCAAGGTGTGCGCCGGCGATGTCTTCCTGGCCTGTCCGGGGCATCGGGTCGATGGTCGCCGCTTCATCGTCGATGCCGTCCATGCCGGCGCAGCCGCGGTGCTGTGGGAGCGCGACGGCCACGTGTGGGACGATGCCCTGCAGGTTCCCAATATCGCTGTCGCTGGTCTTGCCTCGCTGGCCGGACATCTGGCCAACGAAGTCTGCGGTCGTCCGTCCGAAGCCCTGTGGCTTGTCGGCGTGACCGGCACCAACGGCAAGACGTCAGTTACCCAGTGGCTGTCCCGCGCGTTTGGCGCGCTGGGGCGCAAGTGCGGTGTGATCGGCACCCTCGGCATCGGTTTTCCGGGCGCGCTGAAGGCCAGCGTCAATACCACGCCGGACAGCCTGACCCTGCACCAGACCCTCGCCGAATTCCGCGCCGCAAAGGCCGACGTGGTGGCGATGGAGGTCTCGTCCATCGGGCTTGACCAAGGGCGCCTCAACGGGCTGCACTTCGACGTGGCGGTGCACACCAACCTCACCCGCGACCACCTCGACTACCACGGCAACATGGAGAACTACGGCGCAGCCAAGGCCCGCCTGTTCGACATGCCGGGGCTCAAGGCCGCGGTGCTCAACCTTGACGACCGCTTCGGCATGGAACAGGCCCGGCGCCTGGCCGGCAGCGGCATCCAGGTGGTCGGCTACACCCTGATCGCCAGCAATGCCGACGCCGCCCCGGTCAATCGGCTGGTCCTCGCCGACCGTCTCACCACCACTGCGGCCGGCGTGCGCTTCACGGCCCGCAGCGGAAACGAGTCGGCCGACCTGAGCCCCAATCTGGTGGGGCAGTTCAACGTCTCCAACCTGCTGGCGGTGATCGGCACCCTGATGGCCTCGGGCTTCAGCCTCGAGGAAGCCGCTACGGTGGCCGAAGACCTCACCCCGCCGGTGGGCCGGATGCAGACCCTCGGCGGCATCGGGGACCCGCTGGTGGTGGTTGATTACGCCCATTCGCCCGACGCGCTCGAGCAGGTGCTCACCGCCATCCGCGCCACCGTCGAGGCCCGTGGCGGCAGCCTGACCTGCGTGTTCGGCTGCGGTGGCGACCGCGATCCCGGCAAGCGCCCGCTGATGGGCGAAGTGGCCAGCCGCCTGGCCGACAAGGTCGTGCTCACCAGCGACAACCCCCGCGGCGAAGACCCGCTGGCAATCCTGCGTGAAGTCGCCGCTGGCGCCCGTGCCGACGTCGAGATCATCGCCGACCGCGCTGACGCGATCCGCGGCGCGATCCTCGCCGCCGCGCCCGACGACGTGATCGTCATCGCCGGCAAGGGCCACGAACCCTATCAGGAGATCAACGGCGTGCGTCACCCGTTTTCGGACGTGGATCAGACCCGCGACGCCCTCGAAGCCTGGAACGACGCCCAGGGAGAACTCTCATGATGGATCTCCAGGAAGCCGCGCTGGCCACGGACGGCACCGCCGTCGGCGGCAACGTTGCGTTCATGTCGGTCAGCACCGATTCGCGGGCCATCCAGCCCGGCCAGCTGTTCATCGCCCTGCGCGGCGACCGGTTCGATGGCCACGAATTCCTCTCCGCCGTGGCCGCCCAGGGCGCCGTGGCGGCGATGGTCGACCGGGCGTGGGCGGCGGCCAATCCGGTCCCGCTGCCGCTGCTGGTGGTGGACGACACCCGCCTCGGCCTCGGCCGTCTGGCCGCCAGCTGGCGTGCCGGCTTCAGCCTGCCGCTGATCGGCGTGACAGGCAGCAATGGCAAGACCTCGGTGAAGGAAATGTGCGCCGCCATCCTGCGCGCCCAGGCCCGCATCGACGGCTTCGATCCGGAGCTCGCAGTCCTCGCCACCAAGGGCAACCTGAACAACGACATCGGCCTGCCGCTGATGCTGCTGCGTCTGTCCGGCAACCACCGCGCGGCGGTGATCGAGATGGGCATGAACCACCCCGGCGAGATCGGCTATCTCACGCATCTGGCCCGGCCCACCGTGGCGCTGGTGAACAACGCCCAGCGCGCCCACCTGCAGGGCATGGGCAGCGTGAACGAAGTCGCCCGCGAGAAGGGCGCGATCTACGAAGGTCTGTCGTCCGACGGTGTGGCGGTGGTCAATGCCGACGACGCCTTCGCCGGCTACTGGAAGGCCCTCAACGCCGGGCGCCGCACGCTCACCTTCGGCCTGTCTGCCGATGCTGACGTGACGGCCCGCTGCACCGGTCACGGCTTTGCCAGCGACATCGTGCTGGCCTCGCCCCAGGGCGAAGCGAAGTTCCGCCTCAACGTGCCCGGCAAGCACAACGTCCGCAACGCCCTGGCGGCTGCAGCGGCCTGTCTGGCTGCGGGTGTCTCGCTGGCCGCGGTGGCCGAAGGCCTGGGCGGCTATACCGGCACCCCGGGCCGCCTGCATCTGCGCAAGGGCCTCGGCGGCGCGGTGGTGATCGACGACAGCTACAACGCCAACCCCGATTCGATGCGCGCTGGCATCGCGGTGCTGGCAGCCACCCCCGGCCGCAAGATCCTGGTGATCGGCGACATGGGCGAGATTGGCGAACAGAGTTTCCAGTACCACGACGAGATCGGCGGCTACGCCAAGAGCGAGGGCGTCGATTTCCTGTTCGGGCTGGGTGAGATGAGCGAGGTTGCGGCGCGCAACTTCGGAGAAGGTGGCCGCCACTTCAACAAGCTCGATGATCTCGTCGCAGCGGTGAAGGCGGAACTGAACGAAGACACCGTGGTGCTCGTCAAGGGCTCGCGTTTCATGAAGATGGAACGGGTCGTAGACGCCATTGCGGAGAAGGCTTGAAATGAGTTCGTGTTGTACCGGCTTGGCTGCAGTTTCTTCCGCAATGAACTCGGGGGAACACCATGCTGCTTGAACTGGCCCTGTGGCTCGGCAAGGATGCGCGTTTTTTCAATGTGTTCGGCTACATCACGCTGCGCACGGTGCTGGCTGCCGGCACCGCGCTGGTGCTGTCCCTCGTCTTCGGCCCGCCGGTGATCCGCTGGCTGGCCGCCAAGAAGATCGGCCAGGCGGTGCGCGACGACGGCCCCAAGTCCCACCTCACCAAGGCCGGTACGCCGACCATGGGCGGCGCGCTGATCCTGATCTGCATCGTCCTCACCACCCTGCTGTGGGGCGATCTGCGCAATAAATACGTGTGGGTCGTGCTGTTCGTCACCCTCGGCTTCGGTGCTGTGGGCTGGGTGGATGACTGGCGCAAGGTGGTCTATCGCGATCCGAAGGGCTTGGCGAGCCGCTGGAAGTACTTCTGGACTTCCGCCATCGCCCTGGCCGCCGCCAGCTTTCTTGGTCTGACCGCCACGCTGCCGGCCCAGCTCGAACTGATCGTGCCCTTCTTCAAGGCGGTGTCCTACCCGCTGGGCGTGTTCGGCTTCATCGTGCTGACCTACTTCGTCATCAACGGCACCAGCCACTCGGTTAACCTCACCGACGGCCTCGACGGCCTGGCGATCATGCCGACGGTGATGGTCAGCGCCGCGCTGGCGATCTTCGCCTACGTGGCTGGTCACATGGGTTTCTCGAAGTACCTCGGCGTTCCCTACATCCCGGGCGCCGGCGAGCTGGCGGTGATCTGCGGCGCGATCGCGGGCGCGGGTCTGGGCTTCCTGTGGTTCAACGCCTACCCGGCAGAAGTTTTCATGGGCGACGTGGGTGCGCTGGCGCTGGGTGCGGCAATGGGCACCATCGCGGTGGTCGTGCGTCAGGAGATCGTGCTCTTCATCATGGGCGGCCTGTTCGTGGCCGAGGCCATGTCGGTGATGGTCCAGGTGCTGTACTTCAAATACACCGGGGGCAAGCGCATCTTCCGGATGGCGCCGCTGCACCACCACTACGAGCTCGGCGGCTGGAAGGAAACGCAGGTCGTGGTCCGCTTCTGGATCATCACGATCATGCTCGTGCTGTTCGGCCTGTCCACCCTCAAGCTGCGGTGAGCGACGATGGCAAACGCTGATCTCACCCTCGTCCTCGGCCTCGGCGAATCCGGCCTGGCCATGGCCCGCTGGCTGGCCCGTCAGGGCGTGGCGCTGCGTGTAGCTGATTCCCGCGAGACGCCGCCGGGCGTGGATCGCCTGCGCGCCGATGCGCCGGCGGCCGAGATCGTCACCGGCGCCTTCTCAGAGGCGTTGCTGGATGGGGTGAGCCGCGTGGCCATCAGCCCGGGGCTCGATCCGCGTCAGCCGCTCATCGATGCCGCCCGCAAGCGCGGCATTCCGGTCATCGGCGAGATGACCCTGTTCGTCGAAGCCCTGCAGAGCCTTGGCGCGTGGGATCAGACCCGCGTCATCGCGATCACCGGCACCAACGGCAAGACCACCACCACCACCCTGGCCGGCGAGATGGTCAAGGCGGCGGGTGTCGATGGCGTGGTCGCCGGCAACATCAGCCCGGCTGCGCTGGACGTGCTGCTCGCCCGGCTCGACGCCGGCCAGGCGCTGCCGCAGATGTGGGTGCTCGAACTCTCCAGCTTCCAGCTCGAAACCCTGCCGCCGCTGGCTGCCGCGTCGGCCACGGTGCTCAATGTCACCGACGACCACCTCGACCGCTACGCCGGGCTCGATGAATACGCCGCCGCCAAGGCCGCCGTTTTTCACGGCGCGGGCGTGCAGGTGCTCAACCGCGAGGACACCCGGGTCAAGGCCATGGCGCTGCCGGGCCGCCGGGTGTTCACTTTCGGCATCGACGCGCCGGCCGGTGCCGACGATTTCGGTACCCTTCATGCCGACGATGGCGAATGGCTGGCCCGGGGCGCTGAAAAGCTCCTGCGCCGCGCCGACATGCAACTCGCCGGCAGCCACAACGTTGCCAACGCGCTGGCCGCGCTGGCCCTGTGCGAAGCCGCCGGCCTGCCCCGCGCACCGCTGATCGCCGCCCTCAAGGCCTTCCGCGGCCTGCCGCACCGGGTCGAACCTGTGGCCGAGCGGGCCGACGGCGTCATCTACTACGACGACTCCAAGGGCACCAACGTGGGCGCCACCGTGGCGGCCCTCGAAGGCCTGCGCCGCAAGGTGGTGCTGATCGCCGGCGGTGACGGCAAGGGCCAGGATTTCTCGCCCCTGAAGGACGCCTTCGCCCGCTACGCCCGCGCCGTGGTGCTGATCGGCCGCGACGCCGCCGCCATCCAGGCCGCGGTGGATGGCTGTGGCGTGGCCCTCATCCAGGCCGCCGACATGGACGCCGCCGTGCTCGAAGCCAATGCCCGCGCCCAGGTTGGCGACGTTGTGCTGCTCTCTCCGGCCTGCGCCAGCCTCGACATGTTCCGCAACTACGCCCACCGCGCCCAGGTCTTCATCGACGCGGTCAAGCGCCTGCCTGACGTCCGCCCCGTATGAAGCTCGCCGCCGCCATCTCCGGTTTTCTCGCCCGCCACGCGGAAGACAGCGCCGCGCCGGTGACGAGCCGTGCCGTCGGTCGTCTGATGCAGCCCCTCGGCCAGCCTCGTGAGCTCGACCCGTGGCTGATCTGGTCGGCCGCCGCGCTGCTCCTGCTGGGGCTGGTGATGGTCTTCTCCGCATCGATCGCCACCGCCGAAGGCAGTCGCATGTTCGGCCACCAGCCGGCCTACTTTCTGGTGCGGCACGCGGTCTTCCTCGCCATCGGCGTGATCGCCGGGGTGGTGGCCTTCCAGATTCCCATGCGTGCGTGGCAGGAGATGGCGCCCTGGCTGTTCATCGCCGGCGTGGTGCTGCTGCTCATCGTGCTGATTCCCCACGTGGGCCGTGACGTGAACGGCGCCCGCCGCTGGCTGCCGCTGGGGGTGGTGAATCTCCAGCCGTCCGAGCTGATGAAGCTGTTCGCCGCCCTATACGCCGCCGACTACACCACCCGCAAGCTGCCGCTGATGGGCAGCTTCAAGCAGGGCTTCATGCCGATGGCCGGGGTGATCCTGTTCGTCGGCTTCCTGCTCCTCAAGGAGCCCGACTTCGGCGCCTTCGTGGTGATCACCGCCATCGCTTTCGGCGTGCTGTTCCTGGGCGGCATCAACGTGCGCCTGTTCGTGCTGCTGGCGATCGTCGCGGCGATCGGCTTCGTGCTCCTGATCACCTTCTCCGAATACCGTCGCCAACGCATCCTGGGCTTCATGGACCCGTGGCAGGACGCCTACGGCAAGGGCTACCAGCTGTCCCACGCGCTCATCGCCTTCGGGCGGGGCGAGTGGTTCGGGGTGGGCCTTGGCGGCAGCATCGAAAAGCTGTTCTACCTGCCCGAAGCCCATACCGACTTCCTGCTGGCAGTGATCGCCGAGGAGCTGGGTTTTGCCGGCGTCGTGGCGGTGGTGGTGATGTTCGCCATCCTGATCCAGCGCGCCTTCGCCATCGGCAAGCAGGCCGTCACGCTGGAGCGCACCTACGCCGCGCTGGTCGCCCAGGGCATCGGCATCTGGCTGGGCGTGCAGTCCTTCATCAACATGGGCGTGAACATGGGCCTGCTGCCCACCAAGGGCCTGACCCTGCCGCTGATGAGCTTTGGCGGTTCCGGCATCCTGGCCAACTGCGTCGCGCTGGCCATCCTGCTGCGGATCGATTGGGAAAACAGACAGATCATGCGTGGAGGCAGCGCATGATTTGTCTGTTTCGACGGAGCGTCGCAAGCTCGCTTGCGGCGACGCGGAGTCAAAATCTCGTGAAATGCGGAGGCAGCGCCTGATGCCCACGCTGATGGTCATGGCCGGCGGCACTGGCGGCCACATCTACCCTGGTCTGGCAGTAGCGGACGCCCTGCGCGATCGCGGCTGGAAGGTGGTGTGGATGGGCAACCCGGAAGGGATGGAAGCCCGCATCGTGCCGGCCAGCGGCTATGAAGTCGCCTGGGTGCGCTTTGCCGCCCTGCGCGGCAAGGGCCTGCTGCGCAAGCTGCTGCTGCCGCTCAACCTGTTGCGGGGCTTCGCCCAGGCCTTCGGCCAGATCCGCCGCGTGAAGCCCGATGTTGTGCTCGGGATGGGCGGCTACGTCACCTTTCCGGGCGGGATGATGGCTTCCCTGCTGGGTCGCCCGGTTGTCGTGCATGAACAGAATTCCGTCGCCGGCCTTGCCAACAAGGTGCTGGCGGGCGTCGCCGACCGGGTTGTCACCGGCTTCCCCGATGTGCTCAAAAAAGGCGAGTGGCTGGGCAACCCGGTGCGCGCCGACATCACCGCGGTGGCGCCGCCGGCCGAGCGCTTCGCCGGCCGCAGCGGCCCGCTGCGGGTGCTGGTGGTGGGCGGCAGCCTCGGCGCCACGGCCCTCAACGAAACCGTTCCCCAGGCGCTGGCGCTGCTCGACCCGGCCGAGCGGCCGCAGGTTACCCACCAGGCTGGCACCAAGCAGATCGACGCCCTGCGCGCGGGCTATCAGGCCGCCCATGTGGACGGCGAACTGCTGCCCTTCATCGACGACATGGCCGACCGCTATGCCGACGCCGATCTGGTGATCTGCCGGGCCGGCGCGCTCACGGTGGCCGAACTCGCCGCCGCCGGTGTGGCCAGCGTGCTGGTGCCCTATCCCCACGCGGTGGACGACCACCAGACCGGCAACGCCCGTTTCCTCGCCGAAGCCGGTGCGGCGGTGCTGATGCCGCAAACCGAACTCACGCCGCAGCGCCTCGCCGCGCTGCTGCAGAAAATGAATCGCGAGCGCCTGCTGGCCATGGCGGTCAAGGCCCGTGAATGCGCCAAGCCGGATGCCACGGCGCGCGTCGCGGATGTCTGCGCCGGGCTCGCTGCTTAAAGGAATCGACGTGAAACACAAAGTCAAGAGCATCCACTTTGTCGGCATCGGCGGTGCCGGCATGAGCGGGATCGCCGAAGTGCTGGTCAACCTGGGCTACAAGGTCAGCGGGTCGGATCTGGGCGACAACGCCGCCACCCGTCGCCTGAAGGCGCTCGGCGCCCGGGTGATCCAGGGCCACGCTGCCGAAAACGTGGACGACGCCGATGCGGTCGTGACCTCCACCGCCGTCAAGGGCGACAACCCGGAGGTGATCGCCGCCCGCGCGCGCCAGATCCCGGTCGTGCCCCGCGCCCAGATGCTGGCCGAGCTGATGCGCCTCAAGCAGGGCATCGCCATCGCCGGCACCCACGGCAAGACCACCACCACCTCGCTGGTCGCCAGCATCCTGGCCGAAGGCGGGCTCGACCCCACCTTCGTGATCGGTGGCAAGCTCAACGCCGCCGGTGCCAACGCGCGCCTGGGCAAGGGTGATTTCCTGGTGGCCGAGGCGGACGAATCCGACGCCTCCTTCCTGCTCCTCACGCCGGTGATTTCGGTCGTCACCAACATCGACGCCGACCACATGGAAACCTACGGGCACGATTTCGCCCGGCTCAAGCAGTCCTTCGTCGATTTCCTGCAGCACCTGCCTTTCTACGGCGTGGCCGTGCTGTGCGACGACGACAAGCACGTGCGCTCGATCATGCCGCTGGTGTCCAAGCAGATCGTCCGCTACGGCTTCTCCGAATCCGCCAACGTGCGCGCCGAGAACATCCACGCCGAAGAAGGCCGGATGGTCTTCGACGTGGTGCGCGTCAATGGCACCACCAGCCGCCTGTCCGTCGTGCTCAACCTGCCCGGCCGCCACAACGTGCTGAACGCCCTCGCAGCGATCGCCGTGGCCACCGAGGTGGGCGTCTCCGACGAAGCCATCGTCAAGGCGCTGGCCGAATTCAAGGGCGTCGGGCGCCGCTTCCAGCGCTACGGCGAGGTGGCGCTGCCCGCTGGCGGCACCGCCACCATCATCGACGACTACGGTCATCACCCGGTCGAGATGGCGGCGACGATCGCCGCCGCCCGTGGCGCCTTCCCCGACAAGCGTCTGGTGCTGGCCTTCCAGCCGCACCGCTTCACCCGCACGCGGGATTGCTTCGAGGACTTTGTGAAGGTGCTGTCCACCGTCGATGCGCTGCTGCTGGGCGAGGTCTATGCCGCCGGCGAAGCGCCGATCGTGGCCGCCGACGGCCGTTCGCTGGCCCGGGCGCTGCGTGTGGCAGGCAAGATCGAGCCGGTCTTCGTCGAGCACATCGAGGAGATGCCGGCGGCGATCCTGGCCGCGGCAAAGGATGGCGACGTGGTGATCACGATGGGAGCCGGCAGCATCGGTGCGGTGCCGGGCAAGCTGGTCAGTGGCGAGATTTGAATCAATGAATGCGGATGTGGTGACGGATGTGAAGAATCGATTTGGCAAGGTCGCGGTGTTGCTGGGCGGGACGTCCGCCGAGCGGGAGATTTCCCTGATGTCGGGCGGCGCCGTGCTGGCCGCGCTGCAGGCGGCGGGCGTCGATGCCCACGCCTTCGATCCGGCCGAGACCGATCTGCACATCCTCAAGGAACAAGGCTATGACCGCGCCTTCATCGCGCTGCATGGCCGCGGTGGTGAGGACGGCACCGTCCAGGGCGCCCTCGAGCTGATGGGCATTCCCTACACCGGCAGCGGCGTGATGGCCTCGGCCATCGGCATGGACAAGTGGCGCACCAAGCTGGTGTGGCTGTCGTCCGGCCTGCCCACGCCGCGCTTCGCGATCCTCGACGCCAACACCGATTGGGACGCCGTCGTCGCCGATCTGGGCCTGCCGATTTTCGTCAAGCCCGTGCATGAAGGCTCCAGCATGGGCGCCACCAAGGTCACAGAGGCCGGCCAGCTGAAGGCCGCCTGGGAGCTGGCCGCCAAGTTCGATTCGCTGGTGCTGGCTGAAGAGTTCGTCACCGGCCAGGAGCTCACCGCGCCCTTCCTGGGCGACCGGGCGCTGCCGCTGGTGCGCATCGTCGCGCCGGGTGGCAACTACGATTACCAGAACAAGTACTTCACCGACGACACCCAGTATTTCTGCCCGAGCGGCCTGCCGGAAGCCCAGGAAAAAGAGATCCAGGCGGCCATCGTGCGCTGCGCCAAGGTGCTGGGCTGCCGCGGCTGGGGCCGCGCGGATCTGATCCTGCGGGACGACGGCAGCTTCACTTTGCTCGAGATCAACACCGCGCCGGGCATGACCAACCACTCGCTGGTGCCCATGTCGGCACGGGTGGCTGGCTTGTCGTTCGAGGCCCTGTGCCTCGAGATCCTTTCCGGAGCCCGCCTTGGCTGACGAGCGCACCACCTCCAACGTCCCGCCCGAGCCCGGCGCCAAGCCGACGGCCGGCAAGCGTGCGCGCGCGGCTGCGCGCCCGCAGCGGGAAGGCGGTGGCAACGGGCTGTGGGATCGTCCCCAGCTCCTCAACCTGATTTCGGACGTCCTGCTGGTGGTGGGCGCGGCCGGGCTCGGCTACGCCGCCGTGGCGTCGGTGTCGCGCCTGCCGATCTACCCGCTGAAGGAAGTCGTCGTCACCACGCCGCTGGCCCAGGTGACCACCGCCCAGCTCGAATACGCAGCCCGGTCGTCCCTGCGCGGCAACTTCTTCACCGTCGATCTGGACGACGTGCGTGGCGCCTTCGAGAAGCTGCCGTGGGTGCGTCGCGCCGACGTGCGCCGCAAGTGGCCCGGCGGCATCGAGGTGCGCCTGGAAGAACACGTGGCCTCGGCCTACTGGCGTGTCGGCGAGACCGGCGACATGCGCCTCGTCAATCGCTACGGCGAGGTCTTCACCGCCGCCAGCAACGCCAGGATGCCGGTCTTCAGCGGGCCGGAAGGTTCGTCGGGCGTGCTCCTCGCCAAGTTCGACGAGTTCTCGACCAAGCTCGGCCCCATCGGCAAGCAGCTGGTGGGCGTCTCGCTATCCGCCCGCGAGGCCTGGCAGCTGAAGATGGAAGACGGCCTCACTATCGAACTCGGTCACGACCAGGCCAAGGCGCCCATCGACGAACGTCTGGCGCGCTTCGTGGGTTATTACCCCCAGGCCAAGAGCCGACTGAACATGAATGTTGCGGTGGTGGATCTCCGCTACCCCAGTGGTTTTGCCCTCCGGCCGATCGCCTCCGCCGAGCCGACGGGCAAGCAAGACAGCAAAAAAGGGAAGTGATGAGCAAAGAATACAAGGAACTGATCGTCGGCCTCG
>ERZ650311.324-NODE-324-length-31337-cov-15.412442_pt1 | contig 31337 bp, 29 predicted proteins | sample MGYA00376247_ERZ650311 | MGnify/ENA primary metagenome ERZ650311 (study PRJEB26733, sample SAMN07839324) | wastewater metagenome | biome: small river; feature: stream; material: water | place: USA: North Carolina | collected 2016-07-28 ...
GTGGAGGCCGGAGTCAGCCTGAGACACGGTCAAGAGGGGATCGCCGGGGGCTTACCTTCGTCGTAGCGCCGATAGCTGTTGAGCTGACGGTCGCCTTTAAGCAGCCCCAGCTTTTCGTAATAGAGCAGCGTGGATCGCGATAGCCCGAGGCTTGAAGCGAACTCAGAAATATTGACCATGACTGGATGCTCCGTCTTCGAAGAAAATTGTTGACGGCGGAATCGTAAGCTGTGGAGTTATAGACAGGTCAAGTCGCGCGATGACTCCGTTTTGCGCTCCATCTCATCACGCGGGTATCGCAGCTACCCCGGTTGCCGAGGCGTGGTCAAAACGCAAAAAAGCCGCTGAACCTTGCGATTCAGCGGCTTAGTGTTCTGTGGTGGTGATGGGCGGAGTCGAACCGCCGACCTACGGGTTATGAATCCGTCGCTCTAACCATCTGAGCTACATCACCAACCTGAGCCCGCTATAATAGAGTTTTAGAGCACCTCGGTCAACAAAAAATGAAGAAGCTTTATATCCGTACCTTCGGCTGTCAGATGAACGAGTACGACTCGGACAAGATGGCGGATGTGCTCGGAGCTGCCGATGGGCTTGAGAAGACCGATAACCCTGAAGAGGCGGATGTGATCCTCTTCAACACCTGCTCGGTGCGCGAGAAGGCGCAGGAGAAGGTGTTTCACGATCTCGGTCGGGTCAAGCACCTCAAGCAGAAGAATCCCAACCTGATCATCGGCGTGGGTGGTTGCGTGGCGAGCCAGGAGGGCGAGGCGATTGTCGCTCGGGCGCCGTATGTGGATCTGGTGTTCGGGCCGCAGACTCTGCATCGCTTGCCCAAACTGATCGCCGAGCGCAAGTCGTCGGGCCGTTCGCAGGTGGATATCTCCTTCCCCGAGATCGAGAAGTTCGACAACCTGCCGCCGGCGAGGGTGGAAGGGGCGAGCGCCTTCGTGTCGATCATGGAGGGCTGCTCCAAGTATTGCACCTTCTGCATCGTGCCTTACACCCGTGGCGATGAGGTCTATCGTCCGCTGGCCGACGTGCTGGCCGAAGTGGCCGGGCTGGCGGCCCAGGGCGTGAAGGAGGTGACGCTCCTCGGCCAGAACGTGAACGCCTGGCGTGCGCCGGTGGATGGTGACGGTGGCGAGATGGCCGACTTTGCCTTCCTGCTCGAATGCGTGCATGACATCCCGGGCATCGAGCGCCTCCGTTACACCACCTCGCATCCACGCGAGATGACCCAGCGGGTCGTCGATGCCTACGCCAAGCTGCCCAAGCTGGTGTCGCACCTGCATCTGCCGGTTCAGGCCGGTTCGGATCGCGTGCTGGCGGCGATGAAGCGCGGCTACACGGTGCTGGAATACAAGTCGCTGGTGCGCCGGCTGCGCGCTGCACGGCCGGATATTTCCCTGTCGTCCGATTTCATCATCGGCTTCCCGGGCGAGACCGAGGCCGATTTCGAGGCGACGATGAAGCTGATCGACGATCTCAAGTTCGATACGTCCTTCAGCTTTGTCTACAGCGCGCGCCCTGGTACGCCGGCTTCGGATCTGCCGGACGACACGCCGGCCGACGTCAAGCTTGCCCGCCTTGCGCGCCTGCAGAAGCGCATCGAGGAGCACGCGGCCGAGATCAGCGCCAGCATGGTTGGCAGCGTCCAGCGCATTCTGGTCGAAGGCCCGTCGAAGAAGGATCCCAACGAGCTCGCCGGCCGGACCGACAACAATCGCGTGGTCAACTTCGCCGGCAACCCGCGTCTGGTGGGCAATTTCGTCGATGTGACGATCACCTCGGCGCTGCCGCATTCGTTGCGCGGCGAGATCGTCGTGAAGGATTGAGCGGCCGGATGACGATCCGATCGTGACAGCCACTTTCCCGCCGGGCGCTGGTCTGGCAGCATGTACCTGATGAAGCCAACCGAAATCACGCTGCATCCCCTCGACAACCTGCGCCTCGCCAACCTGTGCGGGGCGCTCGACGAGAACATCCGCCAGATCGAAACCGCCTACGACGTGACGATCGCCCGCCGGGGCGAGCGTTTCACGCTGCATGGCGAGTCGCCGCAGACCCACACGGCGGCGCGCGCGCTGCGGCATTTTTACGATAGATCCGACGCGCCGCTGTCAGTGGATGACATCCAGCTCGGCCTCATCGAGCTGGCCAATCTGTCCCAGGCCAACCCGCCGGCGCCGACCCTGCTCACCCGCAAGAGCGAGCTGCACGGCCGTACGCCGCGTCAGGTGGATTACATCCGGCAGATCCAGGAGCACGACATCACCTTCGGCGTCGGCCCGGCCGGCACCGGCAAGACTTATCTTGCGGTGGCGAGCGCGGTGGATGCGTTCGAGCGGGAGCACGTGGAGCGCATCGTCCTCACCCGTCCGGCGGTCGAGGCGGGTGAGCGGCTGGGCTTCCTGCCCGGCGATCTGGCCCAGAAGGTAGATCCTTATCTGCGCCCGCTCTACGACGCGCTCTACGATCTGATGGGCTTCGATCGCGTCACCAAGCTCTTCGAGCGCGGGTGCATCGAGATCGCGCCGCTGGCCTTCATGCGCGGGCGCACCTTGTCGCGGGCCTTCATCATCCTGGATGAAGCCCAGAACACCTCGCCCGAGCAGATGAAGATGTTCCTCACCCGCATCGGCATCGGATCGAGGGCGGTCATCACCGGTGATCTCACCCAGGTGGATCTTCCCCGCGGCCAGAAGAGCGGCCTTGGCGAGGCGGTCCAGGTGCTCGCCGATGTGCGTGGCGTGGCTTTCACCCACTTCCTGAAAGAAGACGTGGTGCGTCACCCCCTCGTCGCCCGCATCGTCGACGCCTACGAAAAGCATTCCCAGCGCAACCAGCAACAGCAGACCCAGCAATGACCCAACCCAAGCTGCCCCGCCGACTCGACCTTTCGGTGCAATACGCCTGTAACCGCGAGGGCGTACCCTCCCGCATCGATTTTCGCCGCTGGCTGCGCGCGGCCGAACCCGGCGCGGCGCGCATCACCGTGCGCATCGTGGATGAAGACGAAGGCCGCGAACTCAACCGCGATTACCGCGGCAAGGATTACGCCACCAACGTGCTCACCTTTGCCTATGATGAAGGCGAGGACATGCCGCTGCCCGAAGGCCTGCCGCTGATGGGCGATCTGGTGCTGTGCCGGCAGGTGGTCGAGCGCGAGGCGGCGGAGCAGGGCAAGGCGCTGGACGCCCATTACGCCCACTTATCCGTGCATGGTATGCTGCATTTGCAGGGCTTCGACCACATCGAGGACGCCGAGGCCGAGGAGATGGAAGCGCGGGAGCGCGAGATCCTCGCCGGGCTGGGATATCCCGACCCGTACGCGGGAGAACGATGATCTGGTGGGATGAGCAATGCGCCATGGGCGATGGGTCGGAACCCCGATTCATCGCCCATCGCCCATTTCTCATCAACCCCTTTTATGGAACCCTCCAGTAGTAAACCGTCCTTGCTAGAACGGCTTTCCGCCCTCCTGACCCGGGAGCCGGAAGACCGCGAAGAACTTCTGCACCTTCTGCACGCCGCCCACGACCGCAACCTGTTCGATGCGGACGCCTTGGCGATCATCGAAGGTGCGCTCCAGGTGTCCGAGATGCAGGTGCGCGACGTGATGATTCCCCGCGCGCAGATGGATGTCGTCAATCTTGCCGACTCCGTCGAGGACATCACCCGCTTTGCCATCGGTGCCGCCCACTCCCGCTTCCCCGTCGTCGGCGAAGGCAAGGACGACGTGCTCGGCGTGCTGCTCGCCAAGGATCTGCTGCGGGTCTTTGCCGGCGAATCCTTCAACCTCCGCGAGATGCTCCGCCCCGCGGTGTTCGTCCCCGAATCGAAGCGACTCAACGTGCTGCTGCGGGATTTCCGCGTCAGCCGCAACCACATGGCCATCGTGGTGGATGAGTACGGCGGCGTGGCCGGGCTCGTCACCATCGAGGACGTGCTCGAACAGATCGTCGGCGACATCGAGGACGAATACGACTTCGACGAGACCGCCGACAACATCCGCATCGACCAGGCCGGTCGCTACCGGGTCAAGGCCGGCACCGAGATCGAGGATTTCAACGAAGCCTTCGGCTGCGAGTTCAGCGACAGCGAGTACGACACCGTCGGCGGCCTGCTGATCCGCAAGCTCGGCCGTCTGCCCAAGCGCAACGAGGTCGTCGAGCTCGAAGGCCTGCGCTTTCAGGTGCTGCGCGCCGACAGCCGGCGCATTCACTCCCTGTTGGTCGAGCGCCTGCCGGACGCCGACACGGTCGGCGGCTGATGGGCTGGCTGCGGCTTGTCGGGGCCCTCCTGGCCGGAGGGGCTTCGGTGCTCGCCTATGCGCCGGTCGGATTGTTCCCCGTTGTCTTCATCGCGCTGGGCGTGCTGTTCTGGCTGCTCGGGCCGGGCGCGCCCGCCGGGCTGCTGACGGCCTCGCCGAGCCGTCGCGCGCGGGCCGGCTTTGCGGTCGGCTTTGCCTGGGGTCTCGGGGCGATGCTCGGCGGTGTTTCCTGGCTTTACGTGGCGCTCCATCGCTTCGGTGGCATGCCGGTGCCGCTGGCGGCGCTGGCGATCCTGCTCTTCTGCGCGCTGGTGGGTTTCTTCGCCGGTCTGGCCGGTGCGGCCTGCGGCGGCCTGCGGCGGGGCAGGGCGGTGCCCGATGCGGCGCTCTTTGCCGCGTGCTGGCTGATTTTCGAGTGGACGCGCTGCTGGATCTTCACGGGCTTTCCGTGGCTGGCCGTGGGTTACAGCCAGACGCCGCCCAGCCCGCTGGCCGGCTTTGCGCCGGTGGTGGGGGTGTTCGGCGTCGGCGGGCTGGTGGCGCTCGCATCTGCACTGGCCATGGCCGCGCTGGCCGAACGCCGCTGGCAGCCGCTGCTGGGCGTGGTGCTGGTGATCGGCGGCGGCGCCGGGCTGCGCCAGATTGCCTGGACGGCGCCGGTGGGCGAGCCCGTCAAGGTGGCGCTGCTGCAGACCAACATCGAGCAGAGCCTCAAGTGGCGGCCCGAGATGCTCCAGCAGTGGCTCGACCGCAACCTGACAATGGTGCGCGACAACCCGGCGCAGATCGTCGTGCTGCCGGAAACCACCATTCCGCTCCTCATCGACTACCTGCCGCCGGGCTACCTGGAGGCCGTCGGCCGCAGCGCGGCCAGCCACGGTGGCGACGTGATCCTCGGCACCTTCACCCGCGACGCGGAAGGCCATATCTTCAACGCCGCGATCAGCCTCGGCGCGTCGCCCTCGGGCCATTACGCCAAGCAGCACCTGGTGCCGTTTGGCGAATACTCGCCGCCGATGTTCCGCTGGTTCTACGATCTGGCCAACATCCCGATGGCCGACCAGACACGCGGCCCCGAGCGTCAGCCGCCGTTGGCCCTGGCCGGGCAGAAGGTGGCGATCAACATCTGCTACGAGGACGTGTTTGGCGAGGAGCTGATCCGCAGCCTGCCCGAGGCCACGCTGATGCTCAACCTCTCCAACCTGGCGTGGTATGGCGATTCCTTCGCCCAACCCCAGCACCTGCAGATCGCCCGCCTGCGCGCGTTGGAAACCGGTCGGCCCATGCTGCGTAGCACCAACACCGGGATGACCGCGCTGGTGAGGCCCGACGGCCACGTCGAGGCGGTGCTGCCGCCGTTCGAGGCGGGGGCGCTGCACGTGTCGGTGCGCGGCTATCAGGGCCTGACGCCCTACGCCCGCTGGGGCAACGGTCCGGCGGTTGGCATTGCGCTGCTGTTTCTGGGCGTGACGGTGCTCGCTGGGCGCCGCCGACGGGCCTGAACCTCCGGTGGCGGGAGCGCTGGCGCGTATGAGCGTATGATCGCGTTTCGCCCTTTATCGAACAGGATCATCGAACCATGCGCGCTTATCCGACCAACAGCCCCGAGGCGCTCGCACGCCTGATCGCCATGGCGATTCTCGCCGATGGCCGGCTGGACAACCGGGAAATCGACTGGCTCAAGCACCACGACACCGTCTCCCTCGTCGGCATCGAGCAGGACGTGCTCATCCAGGCGCTGCTCGACTGCTGTCGCGACGTCATCACCGAGGCCGAGCAGGAACGCGTGTTCCTCCTCGAAGAGCGCCGGCTGGCCCGGTTGGCCGACGACATCGTCGATCCGAACCTGCAGAAGGTCGCCTTGTCGGCGATCCTCATCATCGCCAAGGCCGACGGTGCCGTCAGCGAAGGCGAGCAGACCCTGCTGCGCTACCTGATGAAGCACTGGGGCATCGCCCTGGAAGATCTGGCCGCCTGAGCGTCGGCCGCCCCCTTGCAAATACGACAAAACCAAGACTGATCAGGAGGAAAACCATGAGCGACCAGATCAAGTATCTGCTCGACGAATCCCGCATGCCCAAGGCCTGGTACAACATCGCCGCCGATCTGCCGGTGCCGCTGCCGCCGCCGCTCCACCCGGGGACGCTCCAGCCCCTCGGCCCGTCCGATCTGGCGCCGATCTTCCCGAACGCGATCATCGCCCAGGAGATGTCCACCGAGCGCTACATCGACATCCCCGAGCCCGTCCGTGACGTGCTGTGCCAGTGGCGCCCCAGCCCGCTGTTCCGTGCCCGCCGTCTCGAAAAGCTGCTCGGCACGCCGGCCAAGATCTACTTCAAGTACGAAGGCGTGTCGCCCGCCGGCAGCCACAAGCCCAACTCCGCCGTGCCCCAGGCCTGGTACAACGCCCAGGAAGGCGTGAAGCGCCTCGCCACCGAAACCGGCGCCGGCCAGTGGGGTTCGTCGCTGGCCTACGCCGGCGGCCTGTTCGGGCTGGATGTGACCGTCTTCCAGGTTCGCGTGTCGTATGACCAGAAGCCGTACCGTCGCGCCCTGATGGAAACCTGGGGTGCCCGCTGCATCCCGTCGCCGTCGCCCGAGACCGACTACGGCCGCGCGGTGCTCGCCGAGCATCCGGACCACATCGGCTCCCTGGGCATCGCCATCTCCGAGGCCGTCGAGGTGGCCGCGAAGAACGACGACACCAAATACGCGCTGGGCTCGGTGCTCAACCACGTGCTGCTGCACCAGACCATCGTCGGCGAGGAAGCCATCCTGCAGATGGAGATGGCTGGTGACGACCCGGACGTGGTGATCAGCTGTGTCGGCGGTGGCTCCAACTTCGCCGGCATTGCCTTCCCCTTCCTGGGCCAGCAGCTGCGCGGCGAAACCACCAAGAAGCGCCGCATCGTGGCGGTCGAGCCCTCGGCCTGTCCGTCCCTTTCCCGCGGCAAGTACGCCTACGATTTTGGTGACACCGCGCACCTCACTCCGCTGGTCAAGATGCACACCCTCGGCAGCGACTTCACCCCGCCGGGCCTGCACGCCGGTGGCCTGCGCTACCACGGCATGGCGCCGCTGGTGAGCCACGTGATGGAGCTCGGCCTCATCGAAGCCCAGTCCTACGGCCAGACCTCGTGCTTTGAAGCGGGCGTGATGTTCGCCCGCGCCGAAGGCATCGTGCCGGCGCCGGAATCCACCCACTCCATCCGCGGTGCGATCGAGGAGGCCCTGCGCTGCAAGGCCGAGGGCAAGAGCGAGACCATCCTGTTCTGCCTGTCCGGCCACGGCCACTTCGACATGACCTCCTACACCAACTACCTCTCCGGCAAGCTGGTGGATCAGGCCTACGACGAGAAGGAGCTGGCAATGGCCCTGTCGATGCTGCCCAAGGTCGACGCCTGACGGTTTGCGGGGTGGCCCCCGGCAGCGGCCGCCCCGTTGAACCCGCCTGGCCGGGCTGTGGTCCGACCAGGCAAACCGCTTCAATCTGCCACTGTGCCATGACCGCCTCCGCGCCCTCCGACTGGCATGCCCGTCCTCACGACGAGGCATTCACTGAACTGGCTTCGAGCGCCGACACGGGGCTCGCCGAAGGCGACGCTGCCGAGCGCCTGGCCCGCCACGGCCCCAACCGCATCGACGCCAAGGCCGGCCGCGGTCCGCTCCTGCGTCTGGCGCTGCAGTTCCACCAGCCCCTCATCTACATCCTGATCGTCAGCGGGGCCACTGCCGCGTTTCTCGGCGAATGGGCCGACGCCGGCGTGATCTTCGGCGTCGTCGTGGTCAATGCCCTGATCGGCTTCATCCAGGAAGGCCGCGCCGAGAACGCCCTGGCCGCCCTGGCCCGCAGCGTGGCCAGCGACGTGACGGTGCTGCGCGACGCCACCCGCCGCCGGATTGATGCCGTCGAACTGGTGCCCGGCGACGTGGTGTGGCTGGCTGCCGGCGACAAGGTGCCGGCCGATCTGCGCCTCTTCGATGCCCGCGCGCTGCAGGTCACCGAGGCGTCGCTCACCGGCGAATCCACCGCCGTCGCCAAGCACGCCGACCCGATCGCCGCCGACAGCGTGTTGGCCGACCGGGTCAACATGGCCTACGCCGGCACCCTCGTCGTGGCCGGGCAGGCCGGCGGGCTGGTGGTGGCCACCGGCCGCGCCACCGAGACCGGCCGCATCGCCGATCTGCTCGACGCCACCGAAACCCTCGTCACGCCGCTTACCCGGGCGATGGAGCGCTTCTCCAATTTCCTGCTGGTGGTCATCCTGGGCCTTGCCGCCCTTGGTTTTGCGGTGGGCAGCCTGCGCGGCGAGCCGCTCCTCGACATGCTGATGGCCGCCGTGGCGCTGGCCGTCGGGGCGATCCCCGAAGGGCTGCCGGCGGCGATCACCGTCACCCTGGCCATCGGCGTGGCGCGGATGGCGAAGCGCCGGGCCATCATCCGCCGGCTTCCGGCGGTCGAGACCCTGGGCAGCACCACGGTGATCTGCTCCGACAAGACCGGCACCCTCACCGAAAACCAGATGACCGTCCGCGCCCTCGTCGCCGGCGGCCAGCAGTTTGCCGTGGACGGTGACGGCTACGCGCCGGAGGGGGCGGTGACGCTGGACGGCCAGCCCGCCGCCGTCGCCGGACCGCTCCGCGACCTGCTGGTGATCGGCGTGCTGTGCAACGACGCCGGTCTGGCCCGGAAGGACGGCGCCTGGACGATCACCGGCGACCCCACTGAAGCCGCGCTGCTGGTGGCCGCCCGCAAGGCCGGGCTGGACGAGCAGCAGCTGCGCGCCGATTCTCCGCGCGTAGACGAGATCGCCTTCGACTCCGCGCGCCAGTACATGGCCAGCCTCCATCGCCTGGACGGCCAGCCGGTGGCGCTGGTGAAGGGCGCACTTGAGGCGATCCTGCCCCGCTGTTCCAGCCAGCTCGGGCCGGACGGCGAGCCCGTGGCCATCGACGTGGACGCCATCGACGCCCAGGCCCGGGCGCTGGCGTCCGACGGCCTGCGGGTGCTGGCCTTCGCCCGCGCCGAGGTGGCCGGAGAACGGCTGGACGAATCCGCCCTGGCCGGCGGGCTGTGCCTCGTCGGCCTGCAGGCCATGCTCGACCCACCGCGTCAGGCGGCGCTCCGGGCGATCCAGGCCTGCGCTGCGGCCGGGGTGGCGGTCAAGATGATCACCGGCGACCACGCCGAGACAGCCCTCGCCATCGCCCGCAAGCTCGGCCTCGCCGGCCCCACCTCGCGGGCCGTCACCGGGCGCGAGCTCGCCGCCATGGACGATGCGGCGCTGCAGGCGACGGTGGGCGAGGTGAGCGTCTTCGCCCGGGTCGAGCCCGAGCAGAAGCTGCGGCTGGTCCAGGCCCTGCAGGCGCGGGGCGAGGTGGTGGCGATGACCGGCGACGGGGTGAATGACGCGCCGGCCCTCAAGGCGGCCGACATCGGCGTGGCGATGGGCGCCGGCGGCACCGAGGTGGCCAAGGACGCCGCCGCGATGGTGCTCACCGACGACAACTTCGCCACCATCGAGGCGGCCATCGAGGAAGGGCGGGGCGTCTACGACAACCTCGTCAAATTCATCATCTGGACGCTGCCCACGAACTTTGGCGAAGGGTTGGTGATCCTTTTTGCGGTGCTGGCCGGTGTCACCCTGCCGATCACGCCGCTGCAGATCCTGTGGATCAACATGACCACCGCGGTGCTGCTGGGGATGGCGCTGGCCTTCGAGCCGATCCAGCGGGACGTGATGGGCCGGCCGCCTCGGGCGCCGGGTGCGGCCATCCTCGACACGGTGTTGATCCGCCGCATCGTGCTGGTGGGCGTGCTGCTGCTGGTCGCCTCCTTCGGGCTGTTCCTGCGCTGGCGTGGGCTTGGCGCGTCACTGGAAGAGGCGCGCACGGTGGCGGTCAATGTCTTCGTGGCCGGCGAGATCGCCTACCTCTTCAACTGCCGCAACCTGCGCGGGCCGTTCTGGTGTTGCGGGTGGTGGTCTAACCCGTGGTTCTGGGGTGGCATCGGCGCAATGGTGGCGCTGCAGGCGCTGTTCACCTATCTGCCGGCGATGAACCGCGTGTTTGCCTCGGCGCCGATCGGTCCGATGGCGTGGCTGGAAATCGGGGCTGCGGCGCTTGCGACGGCGCTGGTGGTGGGGATGGAAAAACGCCTCGGCCGGGGCCGAGGCGTTTAGCTTCGTGCGGGGGAGGGGCGTCAGACCCGGAAGCGGGCGATCTGATCCTTGAGCCCGCCCGCGATGCGTTCGAGATTGACCGCCGCTTCGGCCGCGCCGCGGATGTTGGCCGAGGAGTTTTCGACCATGTGCGAGATCTCCTCGACCTGCTGGGCGATGGACGTGCTTGCGGCGCTCTGTTCGTGGGTCGCGTCGGCAATCTCGTGGGCGCGGGCCAGGGCTTCCTGGGCGCCGGCCTCGATGGCCGTCAGGGCGCCGGTGGCCGCGGTGGCCAGGGCGATGCCGTGATCCACTTCGGGCAGCGCGGCGTTCATGGCGCGGACTGCTTCGCCGGTGTCGCCCTGGATGCCGGTGATCATCTGCTCGATCTCGGTGGTGGCGGACGAGGTGCGTTCTGCCAGCTTGCGGACTTCGTCGGCCACGACCGCGAAGCCGCGGCCCTGCTCGCCGGCGCGGGCTGCCTCGATGGCGGCATTGAGCGCCAGCAGGTTGGTCTGGCCGGCGATCTCCTTGATCACGTTGGCGATCGACGACACCTCGCCGATGCGCTCTTCAAGGGCGCGGATGCGGTCCGAGGCGCCGATCACCGTCCCCGACATCTTGCGGATTGCGGTGACGGCCTCCTCGACGCGGGTGCTGCCCTCGGCGGCGAGGCGCATCGACTGCTGCGCATTGAGTTCGGTCTCGCGGGCGCTGGCCGAGATGTGGCTGGAGCTGACGGTGAGTTCCTCCATCGCCGCAGCCATGGCCGCCGTGGCGTCGGACTGGCGTTCGGCGGCATCGGCCACCTGAGTGGAGACCCGCGAGATGTGATCCGCGTTGCTGACCAACTGGTTGGCGCCTTCGTTGATCTCGCCGACCATCCGCCGCAGGGCGCGCATCATGTCAGCCAGGGCGTGGAGCATGCTGCCTTGACGGGGTTCGCCCAGATCGGTGGTGAGGTTGCCGTCGGCCGCCTGCTGCATCACCGCGGTGGCGCTCCGGGGCTCGCCGCCCAGCTGGCGGGTCACGCTCTCGCTGATGCGCCAGCCGAAAAGGCCGAGGACCGCCAGCAGCAATAACGAAATGCCGCCGAGGATCGTGGCGATGGCGCGGAACTCCCGGTCCACGTCATCCACGTAGATGCCGGTGCCGATGATCCAGCCCCAGGGGGTGAAGCCGGTGGCGTACGAAACCTTCGGGCTGGATTCCTGCGCGCCGGGTTTCGGGAACCAGTAGTCCACGAACCCGCCGCCGGCGTTGGCTGCCTTCACGATGTCCTGGATGATGAGTTTGCCGTTGGTGTCCTTCAGGCTGCTGGCGTCGCGGCCTTCCATCTCGGGCTTGTTGGGAAACAGGATGTAGTGGTTGGTGCTGGTGACGATGAACAGATAGTTGTTGCCGTCGTAGCGCACGGAGCGCAGGGTTTCGGTGGCGGCTTTCTTGGCGTCCGTCTCGGACAGCGTGCCGGCCTGGGCCAGCGCATGGAAGTGTTTGATGATGCTGGCGCCGCTCTCGACCATGTGCTTGGTCTGCACCTTGCGGTCGTCCATCATGGACGTACGCAGGCTGCCCAGGCTGACGGCGCACAGGGCGACCAGGCCGAGCATCATCATTACGATGAGCAGGCGCATGCGTGCGGCGACGGCCAGGTTGGCTAACTTCATGGTCTGGATTCTCCTTGGTGACGCCTGCTTACCGTCCCATTCCCACGGCGGCTGGTCTAAATGGCAGCGCCCGGAGCAACGGCAGGTCGTTTTCATTGGCAAGTAGTGTCGCCCGAGCTATTACGGTTCGTGGAAGTAATTACTTGAGTTCTGTAGGGATATTCGGCGGTCGTGCGGCTTCGGCGGGATGGGCAGCGTGGTTTCCGGGGCTACCCGTGCGGCCGGGCGTTCCCTGACTGCCCAAACACAGTAAAATCGATACTTTGCCCAAAACCGCGCGGCCCTCGCCGCGGAGCATCCATGTCCGTCCAAAAACCGACTTTCCAGCAGATCATCCTGCGCCTCTCGAACTTCTGGGCCGAGCACGGCTGCACCTTGCTCCAGCCCTACGACATCGAGGTCGGCGCCGGCACCTTCCATACCGCCACCTTTCTGCGCTCCATCGGGCCAGAGCATTGGAACGCCGCTTATGTGCAGCCTTCGCGCCGCCCCAAGGATGGCCGCTACGGCAACAACCCCAACCGCCTGCAGCACTACTACCAGTATCAGGTGGTGCTCAAGCCGTCGCCGGCGAACATCCAGGAGCTCTACATCGACAGCCTGCGGGCGCTGGGCATCGACCCCAACGCCCACGACATCCGCTTCGTCGAGGACGACTGGGAGTCGCCCACCCTCGGCGCCTGGGGGCTGGGCTGGGAAGTGTGGCTGGACGGCATGGAAGTCACCCAGTTCACTTATTTTCAGGAAGTCGGCTCGCTCAGCTGCAAGCCGGTGCTCGGCGAAATCACCTACGGCCTCGAACGGCTGGCGATGTATCTGCAGGGCGTCGAAAACGTCTATGACCTAGTGTGGTCGATCGGCCCGGACGGCACGCCCGTCACCTACGGCAACGTCTATCACCAGAACGAAGTCGAGCAATCCACCTACAACTTCGAGCACTCCAACGTCGAATGGCTGTTCCGCCTGTTCGGCGAATACGAGGGCGAGGCCAAGCGCCTGCTGGCGGTGCCGCTGGTGCTGCCGGCTTTCGAGATGGTCATGAAGTGCTCCCACACCTTCAACCTGCTCGACGCTCGCGGGGCGATCTCCGTGACCGAACGCGCTGCCTATATCGGTCGCGTCCGCGCGCTGGCCCGTGAGGTGGCCCAGGCCTATTACAACTCCCGCGAAGCCCTCGGCTTCCCGATGCTGAAGAAGGAGGCCGCGTGATGACCGGCGCGACCCTGCTCGTTGAACTGCTCACCGAAGAATTGCCCCCCAAGGCCTTGCCGAAACTCGGTCAGGCTTTTTCGAATGCCATCGTTGCCGGCCTGCGCAGCCGCGGTTTGGCGGCCGCCGACGGCGCTTTCCGCTGGTTCGCCACCCCGCGCCGCCTGGCGGTGAGCGTTGCCCATGTGCTCTCGGAAGCCGCTGCCAAGGACGTGACCGAGAAGATCATGCCGGTCTCCGTCGCCCTCACGGCCGACGGCCAGCCGACCCCCGCTCTCACCAAGAAGCTCGAAGGCAAGGGCATTCCGCTGTCGGCCGTGGCCCGTTTCGAGCGCCGCATGGACGGCAAGGCCGAAGCCCTGTTCTACACCAGCACCGTGGCCGGCGCGAAACTCGCCGACGTGCTTGCCGGGATCGTCCAGGACGCACTCAAGGCGCTGCCGATTCCCAAGGTGATGCGCTGGGGCGATGGCGACGCCACCTTCGTGCGTCCGGCGCACAAGCTCACCATGCTGCACGGTGCCGACGTGGTGCCGGGTTGCGTGCTGGATATTCAATCCGGCCGCAGCACCAAAGGTCACCGCTTCATGAGCCGCGGCGATATCGACATCGCCAGCGCCGATGCCTACGAACCCACGCTGCTCGCCGAAGGCAAGGTCATCCCCGATTTCGCCGAGCGTCGCGCCAACATCGAGACCCAGCTCGTCGCCGAGGCCGGCCGCCAGAACGCCACGCTCGGGGAATACGCCGACCTGCTCGACGAAGTGACTGCGCTGGTCGAGCATCCGACGGTGTATGTCGGCGAGTTCGAATCCGAGTTCCTGGCCGTGCCGCAGGAATGTCTGATCCTCACGATGCGCGCCAACCAGAAATATTTCCCGCTGTTCGACGAAGCCGGCAAGCTGACCAGCCGCTTTCTGATCGTCTCGAACATGGAACTGGCCGATCCTTCCAACATCATCGCCGGCAATCAGCGCGTGGTGCGTCCGCGCCTGTCGGATGCGCGATTCTTCTTCGAGCAGGACATCAAGGTCGGCCTCACACCCCGGGTCGTCAAACTCGGGTCGGTGGTCTACCACAACAAGCTCGGCTCTCTCGGCGACCGCGTCGAGCGCGTCTCCATCGTGGCCCGCAAGATCGCCGGGCTGCTCGGCGCCGACGAAAACCTCGCCAACCGCGCCGCGCTGCTCTCCAAGGCCGACCTGCTGACCGACATGGTCGGCGAGTTCCCCGAACTGCAGGGAGTCATGGGCCGTTACTACGCGCTTGCCGAAGGCGCGCTGCCGGTGGTGGCGGAAGCCATCGAGCAGCACTACCGCCCGCGTTTCGCCGGCGATGCGCTGCCCGACAGCAACATCGGCCGGGCGTTGGCGGTGGCCGACAAGCTCGACGCCCTGACCGGTTTCTTCGGGATCGGCCAGGTGCCAACCGGCGACCGCGACCCCTTCGGTCTGCGCCGTGCCGCGCTCGGCGTGTTGCGCATCCTGATGGAAGCGCCGCTGCCCCTCGACTTGCTCGCGCTGATCAACGAATCGGCGGCCAGCTTCGAACCCGGCCTGCTCGGCAGCGAACTGCCCGGCCCGCTGTTCGATTTCATGCTCGAACGCTTGCGCAACCTGCTCCGCGAAGCCGGGCATGCCCAGGACGTGGTCGACGCGGTGCTGGCCCTCAAGCCCACCCGCATCGATCTGGTGGTGCCCAAGCTCCAGGCAGTTGTCGCCTTCCAGCAGCTGCCGGAAGCGGCGGCCCTCGCCGCGGCCAACAAGCGCATCGTCAACATCCTCAAGAAAGCCGAGGGCGAACCCGCCGAGCCGGATGTGGCGCTGCTTGTTGAGGACGCCGAGAAGGCCTTGTTCCACGCCATCGTCGACGTCGCTCCGCTGGCCCGCTCCCACTTCCAGAACGAGGCCTACACCGACGCCCTGCGCGTGCTCGCCGGCCTGCGTACTGCGGTCGACCGCTTCTTCGACGAAGTGATGGTGATGGCCGAGGAGCCGCTGGTACGCCAGAACCGGCTGGCCTTGCTGAACCAGCTTGCCGGCCTCATGAACCAGGTGGCGGACATTTCGCGCCTCTCCGCGTAAGCGGCGGCATTAAGGGTAGTCCATGAAAATCATCGTGCTCGATCGGGACGGCGTCATCAACCTCGACTCCGAACAGTTCATCAAGAAGCCGGAGGAGTGGAAACCGATTCCCGGCTCCCTCGAAGCGATCGCCCGGCTCAACGAATCCGGCTGGCGGGTGGTGATTGCCTCCAACCAGTCGGGCCTCGGGCGTGGCCTCTTCGACATGGATACCCTCAATGCCATCAACGAGAAGATGACGAAGGCGCTCGGCCAGGTCGGCGGGCGGATCGACGCCATCTTCTTTTGCCCCCACACCGCAGACTCCACCTGCGACTGCCGCAAGCCCAAGCCGGGCATGTTTTTGCAGATCGCCGAGCGCTTCAATGCGGACATGAAGGGGGTGCCGGTGGTCGGCGACAGCCTGCGCGACCTCCAGGCCGGCGCGGCGGTGGGGTGCAAGCCCTACCTCGTCCTGACCGGCAAGGGTGTCAAGACCCAGGCCGATCCGGCCTTGCCGGAAGGCACCGAGATATTCCCCGATCTGGCCGCGGTGGTTGCACATCTGACCACCTGAGCATGGTGCGCATGAATTTCGCCGGGCGTTCCGTGCTCGTCAACCGACTCGTCGCCCGCTCGGGCCTGCTCGCGACGATCTTTTCACCAGCTCTGAAAGGGCGATTCCCGTGGTCCTGATCCGCAACATTCTGTTCATGATTGCCCTCGCCATTTTCACGCCGCTCTATGCGTTGATTGCGATGGCCACCTTTCCCTTCTCGCCGGAGGTCCGCCATCGCATCATCCGCGGCTGGCCGCACATCATGGCGTGGGTCGTGAAGCATGTGCTGGGCATTCCCTATCGCCTGATCGGTGCCGAGAACATTCCCGCCGGCCCGGCCATCGTCATGGCCAAGCACATGTCGGCCTGGGAAACCATCATGCTGCAGGACATCTTCCCGCCGATGGTTTTCGTCATGAAGCGGGAAATCCACAAGCTGCCCTTCTTCGGCTGGGGCATCGCCCAGATGCCGATGATCGCCATCGACCGTTCGGCCGGCAAGGATGCGCTGGCCCAGGTGGAGGAGCAGGGCCGGGATCGTCTGGCCCACGGTTTCTGGGTCACGATCTTCCCCGAAGGCACCCGGGTCGCGCCGGGCAGCAAAAAGCGCTATAAGGCCGGGGGCTCATGGCTGGCGGCGCAAACCGGCACGCCGGTGGTGCCGGTGGCCCATAACGCCGGCGAGTTCTGGCCGCGCAACGCTTTTCTCAAAACGCCGGGCGAGGTCGTCGTCAGTATCGGCCCGGTGATCGAAACCGTCGGTCTCTCCGCCGACGAGATCAACACCCGCGTCCAGACCTGGGTGGAAGGCGAGATGCGTCGCCTGTTCCCCTACCATTATCGCCAGCCGACGCCCAAGAAGGAGTCGGCGGAGGCGTGAGCGCACCGGCCGTCGAATCCCGCGAGATCGTTCTCGACGGGCAGCGGGTCGCCTATACGCTCCGGCGCAGCGTGCGCAAAACCCTGGGACTGCGCATCGACCAACGCGGCCTCACCGTGGGCGTGCCGCAGCGGACTGGCGTCCGTGATGTCGAGGCCTTCATCCGCAGCCACGGCGCGTGGGTGATCGACAAGCTCAAGCATCATGCCGAGCCGGCGGAACACGCCCCCTTCGACGTTGCGGACGGGGCGGCGATTCCTGTCCTCGGCGACGTCTGGCACTTGCGCTTCGGCCGCGGTAACAACCGCGTGGTGTGGCACGAAGGCGGCCCGCAGCAGGTCGTGGAGCTCGCCCTGCGCAGCGGCGGCGATGCGCGCCAGTTGTTGTTGCGGGGCTTGCAGCAAAAGGGGTTGGGTCTGTTCAAGAATCGGGTGGAGGAGTTCTGCCTGCGGCTCGGCCGCCCCGTTCCTGCGGTGAGCCTGTCGAACGCCAGCACGCGCTGGGGCAGTTGCAGCAGCCGCAGCGGCATTCGGCTGCACTGGCGCCTGATCCATCTGCCGCTCGGCCTGATCGACTATGTTGTGGCCCACGAGGTTGCCCATCTGGTCGAAATGAATCACTCGCCGCGGTTCTGGTCCGTCGTCGAATCGCTCTATCCTGAACACATGGCTGCCCGCAAGGCTCTGAGGCAGGCGGCTTCTTCGCTTCCCCACATCTGATCCAAGGAAACTGTCATGCGTCTGCTGCACACCATGCTTCGCGTCGTCGATCTCGATCGCTCCATCGCCTTCTACACCGAGGTGCTCGGCATGCGCCTTCTGCGCCGCACCGATTTTCCGGGCGGCAAGTTCACGCTGGCGTTCGTCGGCTATCAGGAAGAGTCGGAGGGGGCGGTGCTGGAGCTGACCCACAATTGGGGCGTCGAATCCTATGAACTTGGCACGGCCTACGGCCATATCGCGCTTGAGGTGCCCGATGCCTACGCGGCGTGCGAGGCGATCAAGGCCCGCGGTGGAAAGGTGGTGCGCGAGGCGGGCCCGATGATGCACGGCAAGACCGTGATTGCCTTCGTCGAAGACCCGGACGGCTACAAAGTGGAGTTGATCCAGGCGCACTGAAGCCGCGCTTGCGCTTGCCCGAAGGGCCGTTTCCGACGCGCACCCGCTTCGGAAACGGCCCTTCGGCTTGTATGGATTTCAGGTTTTGCGCCCAAAGGCTTCCTGCAGGGCGGCGAGTTCGCGGTGGAGGGTGTCCAGGGCGGCGGGCGCGTCGGCCATGCGTTTTTCACGGCCGATGCGTTCCAGTTGTTGGGCGCAGGCCTGGGCGCGAGCGGCGCAGAAGTTGGCGACGGCGCCCTTGAGCGCATGGGAGGCGTTGAGCAGCGCGTCGGGGTCGTTGCCGGCAACCGCCGCGTCTATGTCGGCGAGCAGCCGCGGTTCGTCCTCGATGTACATTCCGATGAGCTGGTCGAGAAGCTCTCCGTCGCCGCCGAGATTGAAGAGTACCTGATCCCGTTCGAAGACCGGGCCGGTGATCGTGGGCTCGGCCGGGGGCGGTGCGGCTGGGTCGCCGTGGCCGGTGTGGTGGATCAGTACTTCGACGAGGTCCGGCGCATGCACGGGTTTGGACAGGTAGCCGTCCATGCCGGCTTCGAGGCAGCGTTCGCGGTCGCCTTTCATGGCGTGGGCCGTCATCGCCACGATCGGGGTGCGGGAGACGCCGGCGGCTTCCCGTTCGCGAATCGTGGCGGTGGCGTCGAAGCCTCCCATGACCGGCATCTGGACGTCCATCAAGATCAGGTCGTAGTGGTTGCGGGCATGCAGGTCGAGGGCTTCCTGGCCGTTGTTGGCCACGTCCACCTGATGCCCGAGTTTGCCGAGCAGACGCAGCGCGAGGGTTTGGTTCACCACGTTGTCTTCGGCCAGCAGGATGCGTAGCTGACGCTTTTGTTCGCGCAGGCTGTGACGGGTGATCAGCGGCGAGTGCTCGTCGAGCGGATCGACCGAGAGCAGGATGGCGTTGAGCAGTTCGGATGCAATGATCGGCATCGGGAGGTAGGCTGCAACGCCCAGCTCGCGGCAGCGGGCGCCGTCGCCGCGCCGGCCTTCGCCGGCCAGCATGATGACGCAGGGCGGCGGAGTGACGCCCTGCAGCATGGCGGCGGCGAGTTCGAAGCCCTCGATGTCCGGGAGTTGGGTGCTGATCAGGACGACCCGGTAGGGCTTGCCGCAGGCCTTGCCGTGGGCCTGTTCGCGCAGGGCGGCGCCGGCGTCCGAAACGGCGACGGGGGTCATGCGCCACTGGCCGAGAAGCTCCAGCAGCATGGCGCGCTCGGCGGTGTTGTCCACGGCGATGAGCACCGGCAGGCCTTCCAGGTGGGCCTTCTCGTCGACGGCCGCCAGCGTGTGCCCCAGTTCGAAATTCGCGGTGAATTGGAAGGTGCTGCCCTCGCCGGGAGCACTGCGGACGCCGATTTTTCCGCCCATGGCCTGGACGAGTTGGGCGCTGATGGTGAGCCCCAGCCCCGTGCCGCCGTAGCGGCGGGTGGTGGAGGTGTCGGCCTGGGAGAAGGCTTCGAAGATCAGATTCTGTTTTTCGGCGGCGATGCCGACGCCGGTGTCGTGCACGCTGAAGGCGAGCGGGACGCCGGGTGTGTCGTTGGCGTGCGGGGCGGGCTCGACCAGGACGCGGACTTCGCCTGCGGTGGTGAACTTGATGCCGTTGGAGATCAGGTTGATGAGCACCTGACGCAGGCGGTGCGGGTCGCCGATCAGGCTGTCGGGTACGGCGGGGGCCACTTGCGCGGTGAGGTGCAGGCCTTTTTCGTCGGCCCGCTGCTGCAGCGTGCGCACGGCCATGGCTACGCAGTCGCGCAGGCTGAAGTCGATGTGCTCGAAATCGAGCTTGCCGGCTTCGATCTTGGAGAAGTCGAGGATGTCGTTGAGGATGCCGAGCAGGGCGTTGGCCGAGCTTTTGACCAGCAGCAGATATTCGCGTTGTTCGTCGTCGAGGGGCGTTTCGAGGGTGAGATCGGTCATGCCGAGAATGGCATTCATCGGCGTGCGGATCTCGTGGCTCATGTTGGCGAGAAAGTCGCTCTTGGAGCGGCTGGTCGCTTCGGCGGCTTCCTTGGCCTGGCGCATGGCGGCCTCGACCTGTTTGCGCTCGCTGATGTCGCGCAGGTAGGCGGTGATCAGCCGGTGGCCGGCAATGTCGAAGGCGACGAAGGCCACTTCGGCCGGGAATTCCGCGCCGTTGCGCCGCCGCGCAATGGCTTCGATGTGTTGGCGGGGCACTTCGCTGTCGGGGCGGGTCAGCCAGTCGTGCAGTTGCCGGTTTTGGGCATCGCGCACGCGTTCCGGAAAGAGCACTTCGGCGGCCGGGCGGTGCAGGGCTTCGGCGCGCGAGATGCCGAAGGTGTGTTCGGCGGCGGGATTGAATTCGAGGATGGTGCTGCGCTCGTCGATGGTGATGATGCAGTCGAGGGCCGCTTCGGTGATGGCCCGGTTGCGCGCTTCGCTGGCGGCAAGGGCGGATTTGCCGTCGAACAGGCGGATGGAGGTCCGGTTGAGGGCGTCGACCAGTTGGTGGACTTCGGCGATGGTGCCGGGTTCGTCGAGGGTGTCGCCTTGGCTGGCTTCGAGTTTTTCGGCAAAGCGGGTGGCGCGTTTCAGGCTCCGCAGGGGAGCGCGCAGGAAGTAGAGGATTGCGGCGGTGCCGATGAGCACGGTGAGCAGTCCGGCCACCAGGCTGTCGGCGACGATGTGGTGCAGGTTGTCGGTGGCGGCAGGGGCGATTTCGAGGCGCACCCAGCCGATGGGCGCAAGGTTGCCGATGCCGGCCCAGGCGACGAGGTTCCCGCCGCGGCGTGGCGCAGGGGATGAAGTATTTTGCGGCAGCCTGAGCGGCTGCGGGTTGGCGTCGAGGGCTTCGACCATGGCCGAAGTCGTGCCGCCGTGGCTGACGCTGGCGAGGGGCGTGCCCTGCCGGTCGGTCACGGTGATGCGGCGGATCTGGGCGTTGGAGTCGAGTTCGAGCAGATGGGCGACGGCTTGGGGCATGTCGCCGCGGGCGACGTGCGGTTCGAGGGCCGCGGCGAGCGTCTGGGAGAGTTCGTTGGCGTGGCGGATTTCCAGGTTTTCGACGAAATCGGTCTGCTCCAGGGCGATGTAGAGCGCATAGGCGCCGATGGAAAGTGTCAGAAGCAGGGTGAACAGCAGCGCGAGCTGCTGGCCGAGAGTGCGGGGGCCGACGCGTCCGGCCAGGCGGGGCGGGGCGGGGGTCATTCGTCTTTGAACCGCTCGCGGATGAGCAGCACTTCGGGCATGAGGGCCAGGAAGGCGTCGACGCATGCCGGGTCGAAATGGGCGCCGCGGCCGTCCCGGATGAAGTCGATGGCGCGGTCGAGATCCCAGGCTTCCTTGTAGGGGCGCGGCGAGGTGAGCGCGTCGAAGACGTCGGCGACGGCGACGATGCGTCCGACCAGCGGGATTGCTTCGCCCGCGGTGCCGTCGGGGTAGCCGCTGCCGTCGAATTTTTCGTGGTGGGTGAGGGCGATTTGCGCCGCCATCTGGATCATCGGGGACGACGAGCCCTTGAGGATGTCGTGGCCGATGCGGGGGTGCTGGCGCATGATGACCAGTTCGTCTTCGGTCAGCCGGCCCGGCTTGAGCAGGATGTGGTCGGGGGTGCCGACCTTGCCGATGTCGTGCATCGGCGCGGCGCTGAGGATGCGGTCGCACTGTTCTGCGTCGAGCCCCAGGTGTCTGGCGATCAGTTGGGAGTAATGGGCCATGCGCACGATGTGAGCGCCGGTTTCGGGGTCGCGGAACTCGGCGGCGCGGGCCAGACGGGCGATGGTTTCCTGTTCGCGGGCAACGATATCGGCGGTTTTGCGGATCACCGCTTCGCGCAGGTCGTCGTTCCAGTTGCGCAGACGCTGGTGGCTGGCGCGCAGGGCCAGCATGGTGCGCACGCGAGGGTCGAACTCGTGACGATCGATGGGCTTGGTGAGAAAGTCGTTGGCGCCGGCCGAGAGGCTTTCGTAGCGCACTTCCTTTTCGTGGGCTGCAGTCACCATCAGGATCGGCACGGTGTCGGCGGGATAGAGCTTGCGCACCGTTTCGATGAATTCGATGCCGTTCAGGTCGGGCATCATGTAGTCGACGATGATCAGGTCGGGCTCATGGTCGCCGCACCACTGCAGGCCTTCGAGCGGCGAGGTGAACGAGACGATCTCGGTGTCGGGCGGCGTGAGCTTGCGGACGAGAGCCTGGATCAGTGTCAGGTTGAGCGGGGTGTCGTCGACGATGGCGATGGCCATGGGGGCTCCTGGGGGCCTGGCAGGTAGGGCTGCCAGCGTCAGATTATCGGCCCGTAATTCTCGAAATTGAGCAGCGCTTTGCCATTCGGGTCCGATCCTGGGGCTTTCGTGGGCATGACAGGCGGCGGGCGAAGGGGCGACGCGGTTGTGCGCCGGAACATGCGGCATCGGACCGGAGCCCGGCGGGCGAGATTGTAGACGATATGCAGTCTGCGTCCGCCGACGCGCAGGGCGTAGAGGGCGGATGGATCAGCGCAGGGCGCGGATGAGATCGGCCATGGTGTCGAAGCCCAGGTCGAAATAGTGCTGCAGGATCGGCGCAAAGTGCCCCAAGGCGAGCAGCAGTACGCCGAAACCGACGGTGAGGGTGATCGGAAAACCGATGGCGAACAGGTTCAGTTGCGGCGCTGCGCGGGTCAGGATGCCGAGGGCGATGTTGGTGATGAGCAGTGCGGTGACCACCGGCAGGGCCATCAGCAGTCCGGCAGCGAATATCGTGCCGCCGAAGCGCGCGAGCATCAGCCAGCCGCCCTTGTGGGGCGGGATGTCGGCGATGGGCATCCATTCGAAGCTGCGCGCCAGGGCATCGACCATCAGCAGATGGCCGTTGAGGGCGAGGAAGATCAGGGTGGCGATCAGGGTCAGGAATTCGCCGACGACGGCGGTCTGGCCACCGGCGACGGGGTCGAAGAAGGTGGCGAAGGAGAGGCCCATCTGCAGGCTGATGATTTCTCCCATCACGTCGAGGGTGGCGAAGATGACCCGTAGCGTCAGTCCCATGGCGATGCCGATGAGGCTTTGCTCGAACAGCATCAGGACTCCGTTCCAGGAACCGAGCGGCACCGGTGGGGCGGGCGGCAAGGCCGGTATCAGGCCGATGGCGATGGCCAGCCCGACCACCAGCTTGATGCGCCGGGGGATGCCGCCGTTGCTGAAGACCGGTGCTGCGCCGACCAGCCCGAGAATGCGCGCGAGCGGGTAGGCCAGAAGGGCGAGCCAGGCGTCGAGCTGGGCGCTGGTGACCGAGAGCATGGGTCAGCCGATCATCGACGGAATGCTCTCGAACAGGCGCCGAATGAAGTCGGTCATCATCGTGATCATCCACGGCCCGGCGAGCACCAGGGTGATGAAGGTGGCGATCAGCTTGGGTACGAAGGACAGGCTCTGTTCGTTGATCTGGGTGGCGGCCTGGAAGATCGAGACGAGGAGGCCGGTGACCAGCGCGGCGATGAAGAGGGGCGCCGACACCAGCAGGGTGAGTTCGAGTGCCTGACGGCCGAGGTCGATGACGGTGGTGGGGGTCATGGCCGTTTCTATCCGAAGCTTTGCACGAGGGAGCCGATCAGCAGATTCCAGCCATCCACGAGTACGAAGAGCATGATTTTGAAGGGCAGCGAGACGATGGCCGGGCTCATCATCATCATGCCCATCGACATCAGCACCGAGGCGACGACCATGTCGATGATCAGAAAGGGAATGAAGACGATGAAGCCGATCTGGAAGGCGGTTTTGAGTTCGGAGGTGACGAAGGCCGGGATGACGACCCGCATCGGAAGATCGTCGGCCTTGTCGACCCGCGGTGTCTTGGCAAGCTTGGAGAAGAGGTTGAGATCGGGTTCGCGCACTTGCTTGAGCATGAAGCCCTTGACCGGCGCGGTCGCCCGGTCGAGGGCTTCGTTGAAAGTGATGCGGTTTTCCGACAGGGGCAGCCAGGCGTCGGTGTAAACCTTGTCGGCCACCGGCGACATGATGAAGAAAGTCAGGAACAGGGACAGGCCGACCATCACCTGGTTGGGTGGGGAGGTTTGTGTGCCCAGGGCATGACGCAGCAGCGACATGACGATGACGATCCGCGTGAAGCTGGTCATCATCAGCACGATGGCCGGCAGAAAGCTCAGCGACGTGAGGAGCAGCAGGGTTTGCACCGACAGGCTGTACTGGGTGCCGCCGGCGCCTGCCGGCGTGCTGGTCAGCGCAGGGAGTGCCTGGGCAAGCAGGGGCAGCGGGGCAAGGAGGGCAAGGGCGACCGCCGGGCGCACGAGGTGGGAGGTTTTCATCGCGGACGACGCTCCAGCGTCTGTTTGAGCCAGCTCTGGAAATCCTTGCCGGCGGCCCCGTCCGAACTGCCTGGGGTGCCGGGCAGCTCTGCGGAATCGAGGGTGTGGAGGGGGGTGATGCGGCCGGGCGATACGCCGAGGACGAGGATCTTGTCGGCCACCTCCACGAGTACGACCCGCTCGCGGGGGCCGACGGCGGTGGCGCCGCGAACCTTGATCAGACCGGCCGCGCTGCCGGTGCCGGCGCCAAGGCGTTTCAGGAAGTGCAGGCTGGCGATCAGCAAGCCGATGATGAGGCCGAGTCCGAGCAGCATCTGCACGACACTGCTGGTGACATCGAGACCGCCGTCGGAGGCGCTTGCGGGTAAGCTCGGAACGAGCAATCCGACAAAGATAAGCGGGAGGCGCATGGTGTTGATCGGGAGCGGCGGGGTTGCGGGGGCGGAGTGGGAGTCTGCCGCAGAGCTTAGCGGCACGCGTCTCCCCGGCATGGGCCGATTAAGCAGGCAAAACGGTACTTTTTCATGCTTTCGGGGTGTGTCTCCGAACCGCGTGGACCGCCTATACTTTAAGCTCACAAAGTCCGCTGAAATCGCTTCGGTGCGGCTCCGGCAGGACGTGTCGGCAAAACCCCAACTGAGTGGAGGTGCGATCATGTTGCTGTGGCATCGTGACAGCCAGCCCGGTGCTGGCGTGGCGGAAGGCGTTCGAGCGCTCCCGACGGCTTCGTCCGAGTATGAAGCCAAGCGCCAGCGGGCCTTGCAGATTCTCGGCGAGCGCTGGCTGCTTCACCACGCCAATGCGCCCGACCGGCGACCGGCACGTTCGGTGCTGGCGCGGGGGCGGGCTGACGCTGCCTAGTTCAAGATCGCTGTCGTTCGGCTGGGAGTGGCCGGCCCAGCGGGGAGTCCGCGGGCCGCGGGCAGGTTTTTCTCCGGCTGGGCGCGCGGTTGTCGCTCCGCTGCTTATTCCGTCAAGCCCGACGCTCAACTGCGCAGTTTCCGGATGCGTTCGGCCGGCGTGATGATGTCGGTCAGACGGATGCCGAATTTGTCGTTGACCACCACGACTTCGCCCTGCGCAATGAGGGTGCCATTGACGAGTACGTCCATCGGTTCGCCGGCCAGCCCTTCCAGTTCCACCACCGAGCCGTGGGCCAGTTGCAGCAGATTGCGGATCGCGATCTTGGTGCGTCCCAGTTCCACGGTGAGTTGGACCGGGATGTCCAGGATCATGTCGTAATCGTTGATGGAGCCGCTTTTGGCTCCGGCCTGACCGAAATCCGGAAAGAGCTGGCTGGCGGGTTTGGCCTGAAACGGCGATTCTTCTTCGATTCCGGTTTCCGCAGGCGCTGTCAGCCCCTCGGCCGCCGCCTGTTCCTGCATTGCGGCAGCCCAGTCGTCATCGCTGATCTGGTTGTCTTGGGGGGTATCGGTTTCGGACATGGTTTACTCCTGCCTCGGGGCCGGGGCTTCTTCTTCCTGGGCAAGGAAGCGTTCGATCTTGAGCGCGTATTGACCGCGCTGTATGCCGTAGCGGCACTCCATGAACGGAATGCCATCCACTTCGGCCTGAATGGTATCCGGGATGTTCAAGGGAATGACGTCGCCGGGCTTCATGTTGACGATGTCCCGCAGGGTCACCTTGGCGGTGCCGAGGCGGGCCATCAGGGTGACTTCGGCGGTTTGCAGTTGCTTGCCCATCATGTTCACCCAGCGGTTGTCCTGGGTGATGTGGTCGCTCTGCATTGTCGAGTAGAGCGTTTCGCGGATCGGCTCCAGCATCGAATACGGGAAGCAAAAATGCATTTCCGCCTGGGAGCCGCCGAGTTCGAGGGTGAATGAGGCGGCCACGACGATTTCGCTGGGGGTGGCGATGTTGGCGAATTGAGGGTTCATTTCCGAGCGGACATACTCGAATTCGAGCTTCTTGACCGGCGCCCAGGCTTTGGCGTATTCGTCGAAAATGACTTTCAGCAGACCCTGGATGATGCGTTGCTCGGTGGGGGTGAAGTCGCGCCCCTCGACGCGAGTGTGAAAGCGCCCGTCGCCGCCGAAGAGGTTGTCCACCACCAGAAAGACCAGGTTCGGGTCCAGCACCACCAGACCGGTGCCGCGCAGGGGCTTGGCGATGAAGAGGTTGAGGTTGGTCGGCACCACCAGATTGCGGACGAATTCGCTGAACTTCTGGACCTTGATCGGCCCCACCGAGACTTCGACATTGCGGTGCATGTAGGTGAACATGCCGATCCGCAGGTAGCGGGCGAAACGCTCGTTGATGAGCTCCATCGTGGGCATGCGCCCACGCACGATGCGTTCCTGGGTGGCGAGGTTGTACGGCCGGATGCCGTCGCTGTTCGAGTCGTCGGCTTCCTGCTCGTCGGACTCCCCGGTGACGCCCTTGAGCAGGGCATCGACCTCTTCCTGGGACAGAAAGTCCTGAGCCATGGTGGGATTACCCGCTTATTGGACGATGAACTGATTGAACAGCACGGCCAGCACCGGACCGTCGTCTTCCGGCCGGCTGCGTTTGTTCTTTTTCTTGGGGTTGGGCGCGTAGCCAAGAACATCGTTGGCTTCGTCCTTGATCTCGTCGGCGAGATCCTCGCGTCCTTCCACCGTGGCCAGCGTCGAAGGCTTTTTGGACGACAGCAGCATGATCATGCGGTGCTTCAGTTCGGGCATGTAGAGCTTCAGCGAATCGCCCACATGGGAGTCGGCCACCCGCAGCACCATCGTGGCTTGCAGAAAGTGTTCGCCCTCGTCGGGGGCGAGGTTGACGGTGAATTGCTCCAGCGGCACGAAAACCGGTGGTTTGGAGGGGTCGACCTTGACCTTCGGCGGCTCGTGGGACGCGGGTTCTTCCTCTTCGCCGTCGGCAGCATGCTTTTTCTTGCCCATCATCATGAATGCGGCTCCGCCGGCGATCGCCAGGATCAGCACCGCGACGATGATGATGATCATTTTTTTCTTACCCCCCTTGGCAGGGGCTTCGCCTTCGGTGGCTTCTGCCTTGGCCGGTGCTTTCGACATGCTGGATTACTCCTTTTCTCGCTGCATTGTTATCCATCGCGTTCGCCCGGCAAGCCAGAAATAGGGGCAGAAGCGCCCGCCATTTGTGGCGATTCAGGCGAACGTATCCACTAATCCTTCCGCCCGCTTCAGCCACGGGCTGGCGGCGGCGCCGCTTGTCTTGCCGTCGATGTCGCCAGCCGCCGGGCTCCAGGCACTGCCACGCCGGCCTTCGCCGGAGTTGCCGGGCTGGCCCGATGTGCCGACGTCGGTCTGGCCAAGATTGATTCCACCCTGTTCGAGGATTTCCCGGAGCCGCGGCAGACTTTGTTCGATCAGTTCCCGTGCGGCCGGTGTGGCTGCGACGAATTGGGCGCTGGTCTGATCGCCGCTGACGGTGATCGAGATTTCCACCTTGCCCAGTTGCGGTGGCGTCAGGGTCAGTTCGGCATGGCTCTCGTCGTGGCCCACCATCCAACTGACGCGGTTGCCGACTTCTTCGGGCCAAGCCGGGCTGCCGGCCGGAGCGGCGACGTGCAGGTGCAGCGGAGCGGCCGCGGGCTGCGCGACTTCGCCGCGCATATTGGCGAGGGCGGCGGCGTGAATGGCGGCGAAATTGTTGGTCGGAGCCGCGGGTTCGGGCAGCCGTTCGGGGTTTGTTCCGGTCCCGGAGACGGCCAGTTCGGGTTTGGCCTTGGCAACGGAAGCGCCGGCAAGGGCATCGGCGGCAAGATTTGCCGGTCGGACGGCGTCGTCTGCCGTCTCCGCGCCGGGCGTGCCGCCCTCGGCTGCGGCTGCCAGCAAGGCGGTCCGGCCTGCGCGGGCGTCGGTGTCGAGCGTGGCGGCGTCGGATCTCGCGGCGGTCAGAGGCTCGGCGACGGATTGCGCCGGGGGCTGCGCGGAGGCTGCCAGCAGGGCCGCGAGTTCGGGGGGGATCTGTGTGGCGGCGAGGTTCTCGGCCGCTGCGCTGGCGTCGGTGGTTGCGGTTTCGTCGGTGTCGACGGCGGTTTTGTCTTCCGCCGCGGTCTCGTCGGGCTGGGCCTGGTTTTGCATCCGGCGTTGCAGTTCGGTGGCGAAGCCTTGCTCCGACGGGCTCGCGCCCGAGGCTTCGGCGGGCGTGTCGGTGCGGGGGCCGACGGAGCCTTTGGCGGGGGCGACAGGAGCAGTGTTCGCGATGGGGTTCAAGGCCGGTCCGGACATGATGGTGTTCCTGGTGAGGATGCAGACATCGGCCAATCAGCAAGCGACGTGCCAGGGGTGCCCGGCGGCGATCACTCCTCGTCGGTGCGATCGCGGAACTGCTTGGCGGCGTGTTCGTCCGTGAGCCGTTGTTCCTGCTTGGCTTCCTTGCGGGCTTGCTGGCTCTGGTGGCGGTGCGACAAGGTGTCGAAAGCCTTCACCTTGTTGCGTTGATCCACCCAGGCCTGTTGGCCTTGCTCGGTGCGCTGCTTCGAGTCGGAGACGACTCGCTGCTGGTGGCTGATCGCGTCATCGAGCTTGCCGAGAAAGGCGCTGAAATTGCGCCAGGCGTCGGGGCCGATGCCGTTGCGCGCCGCTTCCACGAAGCGGGCGTGATATTCCTTGCGATATTCCACCAGCAGGGCGAGTTTTTCTTCGACCGCGTTTTCACTGGCAATCAATTCGCCGAGCTTCCGCGCGGCTTCGTCCATGCGGTTGTTTGCCAAGTCCAGCAGGGTCTGCAGGGGGAACGGCTCAGTCATCTTCACGTTCCTTCGGCGTTATCGGACGGGGGACGGGAATCTTTAGGGTCGGGCGATGACGACCTTTCTGGTGTGGGAACCCTCTCATGGTGTCGTTCCGAACAGGGCGTGCAGCTTTTCGACTGCCGATTCGTAGGATTCGCTTTCGTCGATACGCTGCTGGAGAAAGGCTTCCAGCCTTGGATACATGGCGACGGCCTGATCGAGCACGGGGTCGGAGCCGGCGTGGTAGGCGCCGACGGCGATCAGATCGCGAGAGCGCTGGTAGCGGGAGAAGAGTTGCTTGAAACGTCGCACCACGTCGAAATGCTGGCTTTTGACGAGGTTGTGCATGGCCCGCGAAATGGACTGTTCGATGTCGATGGCGGGGTAGTGGCCTTGGTCGGCGAGGTTGCGCGAGAGCACGATGTGGCCGTCGAGAATGGCGCGGGCAGCGTCGGCGATGGGGTCTTGCTGGTCGTCGCCTTCGGCTAGCACGGTATAGAAGGCGGTGATCGAGCCGCCGCCTTCCGGTCCGTTGCCGGCGCGTTCGACCAGCGCGGGCAGGCGCGCGAAGACCGACGGCGGGTAGCCGCGGGTGACCGGCGGCTCACCGATGGCCAGGGCGATTTCCCGCTGGGCCATGGCGTAGCGGGTCAGGGAGTCCATGATCAGCAGCACCTGTCTGCCCTGGTCGCGGAAATATTCGGCCACGGTGGTGGCGTAGGAAGCCCCCTGGAGGCGCATCAGCGGGCTGCAGTCGGCGGGGGCGGCGATCACCGCCGAGCGGGCCAGGCCTTCGGGACCAAGGTTGTGTTCGATGAATTCCTTGACTTCGCGGCCCCGCTCGCCGATCAACCCGACGACGATCACGTCGGCGGCGGTGTAGCGGGCCATCATGCCGATCAGCACCGATTTACCCACGCCCGAGCCGGCGAACAAGCCCATCCGCTGGCCGCGGCCGACGGTGAGCAGGCCGTTGATGGCGCGGATGCCGACGTCCAGCGATTGGGTGATTGGCGCCCGCTGGAGCGGGTTGATCGGGCGTGCCTGGAGGGCCCGCGAGTGGCGCACGGCAAGCGGGCCGAGGCCATCGAGGGGACGGCCGGCGCCGTCCACGACGCGGCCGAGGAGTTCGTCGCCCATCGGCAGGTGCTTGGCGCGGTCGGAGGCGCGACGACGGGGCTCGATGCGCTCGCCAGCATTGAGGGGCGGCTGTGTGGGCTCGACAGGCAGCACGTGGGCGCCGGGCGCAAGGCCGAAGACGTCATCGGTGGGCATCAGGAAGATCTTCTCGCCATGAAAGCCGACGACTTCCGCCTCGACCGACGTGCCGCCCGGTATCACGATCCGGCAACCCGAGCCGAGGGGCAGCTTGAGGCCGGAGGCTTCCATGACCAGTCCGTTGATGCGGGTCAGGCGGCCGGCCATCTGGTAGGGCGGGGTCGCGCCGACAAGCTTGCGGCCGTCGGCGAGAAAGGCCTTCCAGGTTTCGGTGCCGTGTTCCATCAGGCGCCGTCCCCTTCGTCGCCCCACGCGACGCTGCGGCCGAGGTTGTCCATGATGCGTCGCCAGCGGGTTTGGACGGTGGCGTCGATCTGGCTGGCGGTGGCGTCGATGCGCGCGCCACCGCGGGTCACGCTGGCATCTTCGACCAGCCGGTGGCCGGCGTGGGTGAGCTGATCGCCCAGATAGTCGCGCACCATGGCCAGGTCTTCGGGGTTGAGGTGAACCTGGGCGTGGGTCTGGGGCAGTTGGAGAAGCGCTTCGCGGATCATTTCGGCAACGGACTCGGGGTGCACTTCGAGGCTGTGGCGAACCATCTGGCGGGCCACTTCGATGGCGAGGGCAAGCACCTCTTCGGCGACTTCCCGGTCGAGGCTGGTGAGGGAGTTTTCGAGACCTTGAACCAGTCCGTGAAACTGCATCGCTTCCATCCGTCCGCGCGCCGTACCTTCCTCGTAGCCCGCGGCGTAGCCGTCCTTGCGGGCTTCTTCGTGGATGCGCTCGATGTCTTCGGCGGTGGGCAGGTGGATGTCCGGCGCGGTGTCGGGCAGAAGTATCTCTTCGGCGACAGGGGGTGTTTGCGTCGCGGCAGCCGGAGCCGGCTCGGGCTCGACGACGGCGGTCGGCTCCGGCACGGGGAGGGGCAGTTCGACGTCGGTTGTCGCCGGCGGCGGAGTATCGAAGGAAGGCGGGCTCCAGCGCCGGTAGATGCCGGCGGCCTGATGGTGACTCATGGGCAGGCCAAACCGTTAGATGAAGCCATCGTCGCCATTTCCGCTTGAGAGGGCAATCTGACCTTCTTCGGCCAGGCGGCGGGCCGTCTTGAGAATTTCCTTCTGCTCGGCCTCCACTTCCGAGAGACGCACCGGACCGCGGGATTCCAGATCCTCGCGGAGCATCTCGGCGGCGCGCTGGGACATGTTCT
>ERZ650311.325-NODE-325-length-31324-cov-5.802616_pt1 | contig 31324 bp, 25 predicted proteins | sample MGYA00376247_ERZ650311 | MGnify/ENA primary metagenome ERZ650311 (study PRJEB26733, sample SAMN07839324) | wastewater metagenome | biome: small river; feature: stream; material: water | place: USA: North Carolina | collected 2016-07-28 ...
GCTCTTCCGATCTCTGGTTGAAGCTGCAAACCTCAGCGGAAACAAGCAGGCAATCGCAGATGCAACCGCAACCACCATCGACCGCAAGCTTCGCGAAATGCGCCTGGCGGTTGCGCTTGAGCAGGTTGCGACTAAGCAAGAAATTCTTGCCGGCTATTTGAACCTTGCCTTCTTCGGCAATCAGATCAACGGCATCGAAGCTGCGGCCAACTACTACTTCGGCGTGAAAGCTGCAGATCTAGATATTCCGCAGGCAGCGCTTCTCGCGGGCATGCTCAAGTCTCCAAATGACTACAAGCCTGACGACCCTGCCAACCTTGACCGCGCCAAGAGCCGCCGCAACTATGTGATCGACAACATGCGCGACGCGGGATACATCACCGGCGCGCAAGCAAGCGAAGCAAAAGCCAGCGACATCAAGGTGAACCTAACCTCGAGCCCAAGCGGCTGCGAAGCGAACCAAACCGCAGCATATTTCTGTGACTATGTGGTCTGGACTATTCGAAACAACCCAGAGTTTGGCGCAACCCCTGAAGACCGTGAAATGTTGCTTCGCCGCGGTGGCCTAGAGATTCACAGCACCCTCGACCTAACCCTGCAGGCCGCTGCCCGCAAGGCAACCATGACCTGGGCGCCAGCAGAAGATCCAAGCCAAATTGGTTCAGCAACCGTTTCGGTTCAAACCGGCACAGGTCGCATTCTGGCAATGACCCAGAACCGCGTTTTTGATCAGACCGACAACCCGCCAATCGGCCACACTGCGGTCAACTATTCGACCGACAAAGAATTCGGTGGATCAAGCGGATTCCAAACCGGTTCGACATACAAGATTTTCACGTTGGCCCAGTGGCTGACCAATGGTTTTCACCTAATGGATCACGTTGACGGTCGAGTAAAACAGTGGGCTGCCGACGACTTCAAGTCGCGCTGTGAGGCAGTTGGCGCCGCCTGGGCACCCAACAACATCGTGAAAGAACCAGAAGACTTGACCGTTGTCGCCGCGACAGCGATGTCAGTGAACACTGCTTTTGCAGACATGGCTCATCAACTTGATCTTTGCGACATTCGCGACACTGCCATGGCCTTCGGCGTGCATCGCGCCGATGGCAACCCACTGCAGTATGGCCCGGCTTCGATCATCGGAACCAACGAATTGGCACCACTCACAATGGCTGGCGTGATGGCTGCGGTTTCAAACAAGGGTGTCTATTGCACTCCAATCGCAATCGATAGCATCACCAAACGCTCAACCGGCGAAACGCTAAAGGTTCCGACCTCGGTCTGCAGCCCGGCGGTCACACCAGAGGTTGCCGCAGGCATGACCTATGCGATGCAACGCGTAATCAGCGGCGGAACCGGTGGCGCATCAGGCACTGGCGACGGCACTCCCCTGGCCGGCAAGACCGGAACAACCGACTCTGGCGTTCACACCTGGATGACCGGTTTCTCAACCGCAGTTGGCACCGCCACCTGGGTCGGAAACGTTTCGGGCAGCAAGTCTCTCGCGGCATACAAGCTAAACAACAAGGCAGCCAACACCGTGCGTCACGACATTTGGCGCACCACAATGCAGACCGCCAACAAGCTTTATCCGGGCACTAACTTCGACGCACCGCCAAAAGAAATGATTGGTGCGACAATCGTCAACGTGCCGCAGACCACTGGCCTGACCCCAGATGCAGCGACTCAATTGATTGAAACCGGCGACCTCAACGCAAAGATTCTGCAGGCTCGCGTGACCTCTTCGGCACCGGCCGGCACCGTCGCCTACACCAGCCCTAAATTTGGCTCGTCGATTCCGCGAGGCACTCAAGTCAAGATCTACATAAGCCGAGGCGGCAAAGCTGCCAGTGCGAGCGTGCCTGATGTTGCCGGGCTGACCGTTGCTGCTGCCAAAGCTAAGTTGCTCGAGGCCGGCTTTGCTGCAGTGAGCGAGCCACAACCATCGCAAACACAGTTCTTTGTGAAGTCTGACACCGTTCCGAAGGGCAACGTTATCGGCACCGACCCAGCGGCTGGCACGGCATCGAGCTCTAACGCGGCAATCCTTCTGATCATCAGCACCGGCCCATAAGCAGTTTGATTTAACTGCCCATGGATGACCTTTCGGCATTTACAGTTTTTGGCCTGTCGCTGGCTGGCCTAGCAGCTCTGGTTCTGATCTGGGCCACGCTGATTGAACGAAACGCCTATGTGGTTCGCCGCGAATCACTGCGCATTTTGCCCCGAGACTCTAAGCCGATTACTGTGCTGCACATTGGCGACATTCACCTTGCACCCTGGCAAAAACGCAAGCAGCGCTGGGTGGCTGGGCTCGCGAAACTGCAGCCCGACCTTGTGGTGAACACCGGCGACAACCTTGGCCACATCGATGCTGTCGAACCCGCGCTGACTGCCCTTGCGCCACTGATGAAGTTTCCAGGGGTTTTTGTAAACGGGTCAAATGACCTGCGCGCTCCGGTTCCGCGAAATCCTTTTGAATATCTTCGCAAGCCTTCAGAGCGCAGCGAGGGGCCAGAGCTCGACACCGCGAAACTGCACGCAGGATTTCGCGCTGCGGGTTGGTTGAACCTAAACAATCGAGAGGGCCTGTTGAGCATCAATGGGCTCAAACTCGGGTTCATCGGTGTCGATGATGCGCACGACGACCTTGACGATCTTGAATCGCTCAGCTTTCAACGCAATCGACTTGACGGTTGCGGTTTAGTGATCGGCGTGACTCATGCGCCATATTTGCGAGTGCTCGAATCGATGACAACTCACGGTGCTTCGCTAATTTTTGCTGGGCACACCCACGGCGGTCAGGTTTGCGTTCCGGGTTTTGGTGCACTCACCACAAATTGTGATTTGCCGGTGAAGTTTGCCAAGGGGCTGAGCAGCTGGGCTTTTGGCGGGCGTCACTCGGTCTTGAATGTTGTCGCCGGCCTTGGGCACTCGATTTATGCTCCGGTTAGGTTTGCTTGTCGACCAGAAGTGCGACTGCTGACTCTGTTGCCACGCATTTAATAATGACGAGGCGCTTGCATCGGCTAGTTGCCGAGCGCCCAGACCTCAGGGCCAAGTGCGATGTATTTGCCATCTTCGTTTTCGCAACGAGCAGTGATGTCTTCGACATAGCAGTTGAATGGGGCGACGGTTAGCTTTTGACCGCTGGCCAAAACTTTGGCATTGGTTGGGTCGGCATAAGAACCGCCCATGCAAGGAAACTCTGCGGTTTGACCGGTTTCAGGCTGGTTGGCCCATAGACGCACTTGATAGCCGAAGCTGTAATCGCAGCTGGCCGGAACCGGAATGGTTGGATAGCTGGCAGCGGCTTCGTTGTGCTCGCAGAGCACGAAACCTGATTCTGGACTGATCGAACACCAAGTCGGACCCTCGCCCACTTTGAAAATAAAGTCGCCGAAGCCATCGCTGTAGATGGCTGGATCAGCCTCTGGTAGACCTGCTGGGGCTGCATCAGGAATTAGCGCGGGGTCAGGGGTTGGGATTGCCTGAACCGAATTGTCAGGGTTCTGTGCCCCGCCATCGCTTGACGCACACGCCCCCAGAGTGATGGCGAGACCGAAACTCAAAAGAATTGTCAAAGCCTTGCGCATAAGCAAAGGCTACCTTGACAAAGTGCCGAGGTAGCCTTTGGCAACGCCGAAAACTATAAAAATTTTCGTTGTTTAGAACTTGTTGGGCGCTTAGAACTCTTTTGCAACTAGTTCAGCGATTTCATAGGTGTTTAGTGCAGCACCCTTGCGCAAGTTGTCACCGACAACAAACAGCTCGATGCTGTTGGTGAAGTCGAGTGACTGACGAATGCGGCCGACAAAAGTTGGGTCTTGGCCGGCAACCTGGTTAGGGGTTGGATATTTGTGGTTAGCTGGGTCGTCAACCACCTTGACGGTCGGCTGAAGCTCTAGCTCAGCGCGAACCTCGTCAGCGGTTAGCTCGTTAGCAAAAGTTGCGTGCACGGTTAGTGAGTGGGCAACCTGAACAGGAACACGCACGCAGCTTGCTGCGACCTTTAGGTCTGAGATTCCGAGAATCTTGCGTGACTCGTCGCGAACCTTCATTTCTTCTGAGGTGTGGCCCCCGGCCTTTAGTGAACCTGCGAACGGAATCACGTTAAGGGCGATTGGGTGAGCCCAAGGTGAGTTGCTTAGGTCATTGCCAGCTGCAGCCAGTGCTGCTCGAACATCTTCAGTGTTGGTGCCTAGTGAGGCATCCTTGCCGACAACTGCAAGCTCAGAAGCTAGCTCATCGATTCCGGCTGCGCCCGCACCTGAAACTGCCTGATAGCTAGAAACAACAAGTTCTTTCAAAGTCCACTTGCGGTGAAGCGCACCCATGGCAGCCATCATGGTCAGGGTGGTGCAGTTTGGGTTTGAGATGATTCCGAGTGGGCGCTCTTTGGCCTTCTCTGGGTTGACCTCTGGAACAACCAAAGGAACCTGGTCGTTCATGCGGAACGCACCTGAGTTGTCGACGGCAACCGCGCCACGCTCTGCTGCGATTGGTGCCCACACCTCTGAAACCTCGTCTGGCACGTCGAACATCGCAATGTCGATGCCGTCGAATGCCTCTGGTGAAAGCGCAACCACGGTTAGCTCTTGGCCGTGAACGGTTATCTTTTTGCCTGCTGAGCGAGCGCTGGCAATCAAACGAATTTCGCCCCAAATGTTTTCACGGCTGTTGATGATGCCGACCATAACGGTGCCTACCGCACCGGTGGCGCCGACAAGTGCAAGATTTGGTTTGCGTGACATGAGCGTCTCCTTTGGGGGTTTGGTTAGAAAAGCCTATTTAAGAACTCGGATGATTTAGCGGCCGGTGCCGGCATAAACGACAGCTTCGATTTCACTGTCAAGACCGAAAGCGGTGTGAACCGCGCGAGCTGCTTCGTCGATCTGGTCATCACTGGTGATTACTGAGATGCGAATCTCAGAGGTTGAGATCATCTCGATGTTGATGCCCGCATCAGCCAGCGCCTTGAACAAGGTTGCCGAAACGCCCGAGTGAGTGCGCATGCCAGCGCCAACCACAGAGAGCTTTCCGATCTCTTCGTCGATTTCAAGCACGCGATATCCGAGGCTTGATTTTGCTGCTTCAATTGCCGCAGCAACGCGCTTTGCGTCACCCTCAGGAAGAGTGAAGCCGATGTCGCTAACAGCATCGGTGACGTCTGATCCGGTTGGGGTGTTTTGCACGATCATGTCGATGTTCGCACCGGCTTCGGCAATGATGGTGAATAGCTCGGCTGCCTTGCCAGGAACGTCAGGAATTCCGATGACCATAATCTTGGTCTGGCCCTTGTCGATGGCTACGCCTGAAACTACTGCCTCTTCCATTTTTCCTCCTGAGTTGGCTGCATAAACGATGGTGCCCGGGTCGGTGCTAAAGGTCGAGCGAACACGAAGATCAACATTGTGACGACGAGCATATTCAACGGCACGAATGTGAAGAATTTTGGCTCCAGCTGCGGCTAGCTCAAGCATCGACTCAATGTCGATGCCCTCAAGTTTTTGAGCCGAAGGAATAACGCGTGGATCAGCAGTGTAGACACCATCGACGTCTGAGTAGATTTCGCAGACATCAGCCTTGAGTGCTGCTGCAAGTGCCACCGCAGTGGTGTCTGAGCCACCGCGACCAAGGGTGGTGATGTCTTTGCTGTCTTTGTTGAAACCTTGAAAACCCGCGACGATAGCGATGTCGCCCGCGTCGACTGCTTCGCGAATTCGAGTTGGAGTTACCTCTGCGATGCGAGCGTCACCGTGCTTTGAGCTGGTCATGATTCCGGCCTGTGAGCCGGTGAATGAACGTGACTGCGCACCGAGTGCATTGATAGCTATGGCCAAAAGAGACATTGAAATGCGCTCACCCGATGTCAGCAGCATGTCCATTTCGCGAGGGCTGTTGTATGGGTTGTCGGCCACAGATTTGGCTAGATCGATTAGCTCGTCGGTGGTGTCACCCATTGCTGAAACTACAACGACAACTTGGTTGCCTGCCTTTTGTGTTTCAATAACGCGCTTCGCAACGTGCATGATTTTGTCGGCATCGCCAACTGATGATCCACCGTACTTCTGCACGATAAGAGCCAAGGCAGGTCTCCTGAAATTTAGGGGGTGAAGGCGCGAAACCAGGTCGCTACGAACCCGAAAAGTCTACTTCACAATTCGGCGAGCTTCAAAGGCGCGGCCCAGTGTGATCTCGTCGGCATATTCAAGATCGCCGCCGACCGGCAAGCCTGAAGCCAGGCGTGAAACCGTTATGCCCAGTGGCGCCAGCATGCGGGTTAGATAGGTTGCCGTTGCCTCGCCTTCGAGGTTTGGGTCGGTTGCAATGATGACCTCTTGAATATCGGGGTCACTCAAGCGAGTCATCAGCTCTTTGATGCGAAGCTGATCTGGGCCGATGCCCTCAATCGGGCTGATTGCGCCACCGAGCACGTGATAGAGGCCACGAAACTCGCGAGTGCGCTCAATCGCCTGAACATCTTTTGATTCTTCGACAACGCAAATGGTGTTGCGGCTGCGGCGAACATCGCGACAAATGTTGCAGAACTGCTCTTCGGTGACGTTGCCACAGGTTTCGCAAAAACGAACTCGTTCTTTGACTTCTGTTAGCACCTGAGCCAGCTTTTTGGCCTGTTCGTCTTCGGCTTGCAGCAAATAAAAAGCTATGCGCTGAGCAGATTTTGGGCCGATGCCCGGCAGGCGACCGAGCTCATCGATGAGCTCTTGAACAACGCCTTCATACATTATTTTTTGCCCTTGTCATCGATTGGCTTAGCCCCGAGAATTTCGCGAAGCAGGCTCTCGCCATAGCGCGCGCTTTCATCGACCATGTGTGAATTGCGCGATTTGACTGGTTCAGCCTTTGGCTCAGGGGCAGACTCGGCCCCTGGCTTTGCTTCTGGCATTGCCTCTGGCTCTGACGCAACATCTGGTTCTGGATTTTCTTCAGGCTCTGGAATTTCTTCAGGTTCTGGAATTTCTTCAGGCTCTGGCTGAATTTCTGGCGCCGGCTCTGTCACAGGCATTGAAACCGGTGCTGAGATAGGCATTGAAACCGGTGCTGAAACCGGTGCTGAGACAACATCGATTGCCTTGGTGGTTGGCGCCGACTCGGAAATCAGTGGCTTGAATTTAACCTGGATGCCAAGCACATCGAAAATTGCTTTGCGCAAAACATCGGGAGCACCGTTTGAATTCTTGAATGACTCAAGGTCTTTTTGGCTCAAGAACTTGAGCGTCAGAACTTCGTTTTCAAAAGACACGACACCAAGAGTGAAAGCGATCATCCAAACAGATTTTGAGGCCTTATTGACCGCAGTCAAGATGTCTGGCCATGAGTCCTTGAACTGCTGAGTTGAAATTGGCGCTTGCTTGACGGCGGTCGTTGATGCAACTGGGGCCGACACAACCGGGGCTGGCACAGCTGGGGCTGACAAAGCTGGGGCCGACACGGCTGGGGCCGACACAGCTGGCGCGACCGGCGCAGCGCCTGCGGCTTCGCCCATTCCGATGCGGCGCTCTAGCCGCTCAATTCGAGCTAGCGAACCGACCTCGGTTGCGTCGCTCGACGGAACCAAAACCTTGGCGCACATTAGCTCGAGGTGCAGCTTTGGCGAGGTTGCGCCAGACATTTCGGTGAGTGCGTGATTAACGGTGTTGGCCGCATGAGTTAGTTCGGCGATGCCAAAACGGGCAGCCTGAACTGACATTTTTTCGAGTTCGTCGTCGGCGATGCCTCGAAGAACTGACTTGGCAAGGTCGCCAACCGAAAGCACGACTATTAGATCGCGAAGGTGTTCGAGCAGGTCTTCGACGAAACGGCGCGGGTCTTGGCCGGTTTGAATAACCTTGTCGACCAATGCAAAAACTGCCGCTGAGTTTTTGACTGCAAATGCATCGACGACCTCGTCGAGCAGTGTGCCGTGGGTGTAGCCCAGAAGCGCCGCAGCGCGGTCGTATTCGACTTTGCCGCCTTCGGCCCCGGCAATTAGCTGGTCGAGCAGCGAAAGCGAATCACGAACCGAACCGCCGCCAGAGCGAACCACAAGTGCGAGCACGCCAGGGTCGACCGAAACTGATTCACTCGCGCAGAGCTGCTCGAGATATTCGAGCATTTGAGCTGGCGGAACCAAGCGGAATGGATAGTGGTGAGTGCGCGAACGGATAGTGCCGATAACTTTTTCGGGTTCGGTGGTTGCAAATATGAATTTGACGTGGGCTGGTGGCTCTTCAACAATCTTCAAAAGTGCGTTGAAGCCCTGAGGTGTGACCATGTGCGCTTCATCCAAGATGAAGATCTTGTAGCGATCACGGGCCGGGGCGAAAATTGCGCGTTCGCGAAGATCGCGTGCATCGTCAACACCGTTGTGCGATGCGGCGTCGATTTCGACAACATCAAGTGAGCCGCCGCCGTCGCGAGATAGCTCGATGCAGCTTGGGCACTTGCCACACGGAGTGTCAGTTGGGCCCTCGGCGCAGTTTAGGCAGCGAGCCAGAATTCTGGCCGAAGTGGTCTTGCCACAGCCGCGAGGGCCAGAGAAAAGATAGGCGTGATTGACACGATCGGCGCGCAGTGCGGTCATTAGCGGAGCAGTGACCTGAGACTGGCCAATTAGCTCGGCAAAAGTCTCTGGTCGATAGCGACGATAAAGGGCTGTACTCACCCTATGAGCCTACCTTTAGCGGGTGACATCAAGCTGCTCGCCCTCGACATCAACATTCGGCAGAATGCGGTCGAGCCAGCGAGGCAGCCACCATGCGCGTTCACCGAGCAAGGTCATCACGGCTGGCACGAACAGCAGGCGAACCAAGAATGCGTCGAGCAAAACTCCGATGGCAAGGCCGAAACCAACGGCTCGCAACATGACCTGCTCAGAGAATGCAAATGAACCAAAAACGCTGATCATGATGATCGCGGCAGCAACGACAACCTGTCGACTCAAGTGGATTCCGTAATTAACTGAATCTTGTGCTGACTTGCCGTGAACATAGGCTTCGCGCATTCCTGAAACCAAGAACAGCTGATAGTCCATCGCGAGACCAAACAGGATTCCGATCACCAAAGTCGGCAAGAAGGCCAAGATTGGCCCCGGGTCGTGAACATCAAAAACCGAACCTAGCCAACCCCATTGGAACACTGCAGTGACAGAGCCTAGGGCCGCAAAGACGCTCAGCAAGAATCCGATGCTCGCCACCAGCGGCACTGCAATCGAACGGAAAACCACCATCAAAAGTAGAAGAGAAAGAATCAATACGGTGCCTAGATATAGAGGCAGCGAATCGGCAAGGCGCTGAGAAATATCAATGTTGGCTGCGGCTAAACCGGTGACCTGAATATTTGCGTTCAGGTCAGATTCAAAAATCGCATCTTGAGCGCGAATGTCTTTGACAAGCGTTTCTGTTTCGACGCTGGTTGGGCCACCCTTTGGCAGCACCTGAAATAGCAGCGTGCTTTCATCCTTAGATTCACCGGCGAAAACTGCAGCATCAACATTGTCGAGAGCCATCAAGCGGGTGGCGACCTCGGCTTCAAAGGCTGTCTTTTCGGCATCGGTTTTAGCGGCTGCAGCATCTTTGTCTTGCAGCGTGACAACTGCAGCCAGCGGGCCATTCATGCCCACGCCAAAACCCTCGGCAATCGACTTGTATGCCTTGTATTGAGTCGAGTGAGTGTTCTCAGACGCGCCGTCGGGCAAACCGAGGCGCATGCTGCTGAATGGAACTGCCATGATGCCCAAAACCAAAGCCGTTGCCAAAAGAGTGAGCCAAGGGTGACGGTTGGCAAAAACCGGCTTGACCGACACTCGCTGCGGGCCATTTGGGTGTTCGTCATCGAACAACTCGAGAGCCTTGCGCTCGCGCTTCGACAAAATCTTCATGCCAAGCAACGACAGAAACGCCGGGGTGAAAGTGACTGCAACGATTACCGCTAGTGCGATTGCCGCTGCTCCAACGGTTCCCATCATTCCCAAGAATCCGATGCCGGTCAGGTTAAGAGCGGCGAGCGCAATCACAACTGTCAGCCCAGCGAACAAGACTGCGCTTCCTGACGTGCCGTTTGCCAATGCGATTGATTCACGCACCTGCATTCCAGCTTTTAGCTGGCGTCGGTGACGGTTGATGATAAACAGCGCATAGTCAATGCCCACGGCCAGGCCAAGCATGCCTGCGAGCGAAAGTGTGGTGCTGGTCATTTCAACCACGGATGCAACTGCAGTGGTGGCCGTTGCAGCAATGCCGACGCCCAGAATTGCGGCGATAAGCGGCAGGCCTGCGCCAACCAGAGTGCCAAGCATTAGGAACAGAACGATGGCTGCGATGGCGACGCCGATCATTTCGCCGACACCGAAAACAGACGGTGCAGTTTGGGTGAGGTCTTGCGAAACCTCGATGTTCACGCCTTTAACTTCTGTGGCGGTTAGCGCATCGGCAACGGCGAGTTTTTCATGAGCGGCGATTTCAGCCATTGGGCGATCAAAAAAGACAGTTGCAACGGCGGTCGCGCCATCAGCCGAAACGGTTCTGAAGTTCGCCGCCGCCGAAAGCAGCTTTTGGCCATCGGCAAGTTTTGCGGTGTTGCCGGGCAGTTCGGCTTTTGCCTTGTCGAGCTCGGCTTGGCCATCGACAAGCTTCACTCGGTTTGCATCGATGGTGGCTTGGCCGGCTTTCGCTTTTGCCAAACCGGCGTCGATTTTTTGTTGACCGGCGTTGATTTGCGCAAGGCCCGCGATTAGCTGTGCCTGCTGTGCTTTGAGTGCTTCGATCTGGGCCTGTGGTGCACCAGCAGCGGTGGCTTGTGCGAGGCCAGCCTTGATTTGAGCCAGCCCGTCGTTCACTTTTTTGCGCTGCGCGTCTAGGTCTTTTTGCCCTTTAGCTAGCTCTGCCAAGCCAGCGTCAAGTTTCGCTTGAGCATCTTCAAGCGCTTTGATTCCGTCATCGATTTTGTTTTGCGCATCGGCCAGTTCGGCGGGCGCTGCATCTAGCTTCTTTTGGCCATCGCGAAGTTCGGCTCGAGCGTTGTTAAGTTTTGCTTGAGTCACGAAAGGATTCATAGCCTCGTCAACGCGAGGCAATGACTGAATCGCTTTTAGAACATCGGCAATTTCTGCTTTTTCGCGAGCAGTGAATGGCTTTTGATTCTGCGTTGCAAAAACAACCTGGCCAGAACCTCGACTGGCGTCAGCAAAGTTTGCTCGAAGCTGATCGATGGTCTTTTGGGCTGGGGTTCCCGGAACAGACATGGTGGTGGTGAAAGCACCACCAGAAACGCCAGCGAGAGTGACTGACGAAGCCAGAATCAAAACCCAAGCAATAATCACGAGCCAGGCTCGACGTGCTGAAAACGCACCTAGTTTGAACAAAAACTTAGCCATTAAGTGACCTATCGAAGAGTTTGCGATTTCCCCTGAATCGCTGGAAAGTTACCTCTATCAGGCAACCGATTTATTCGAATTTTATTCCAGAGCAACTGGCTGGCCTAATTGCCAAATCAATGCGTTGGCCCGGCAGTTAGATCGCGGCTAAACTTCTATCGGACTCCCCGTGCGGCGTCACCTCGGCCAACTCCCCCAGGATCGAAAGATAGCAAGGGTAACTGAGCTCTGATGGGTGTGCGGGGAGTTCACTGTTTAACGCGTTTCAGGTTTCATTGATTCAAGTGGTCAGAGTCGGAATAATTTGTCGAAAAATCACATTATTTTGAGGTACAACTTCTCAGAATCATCGGTGATCTCATGCGTGAAAACTGGCCAACCATAAACTTGCGATCTGTAATTAGCCAATTCGGTGAAAACGTTCGAACCAATGGCGGATTCAGCCCCGAAAAACTTCGACAGGCAGCTAAGCAAAACCCCGAACTGCTTCGAGGCGAAGTTCTGCTGACTCTTTCTTCCGGCCCGAAGAATGGTCAAGAAGTCATAAATGCAATTGCCGACGTTAGCGTCAGGCCAGAGGCGAGTCAGATTTATCCATTGCTTGAAAACCTGGTTGATCTAGGTCTGGCAACCATGAAGCTGAAAAACGACCGCAAGGTTTATGCCTTGACCAATGCCGGAAAAGAAGCTGCCACATCCGTTCAGGCCAATCCGAGACCTGAGGATGTTTCAGAATCAGCCGCATGGGGCATTCCGAGTTGGGTCGACCTCAAAGGTGAATTGCCTAAGTCGCTTCTCAACCTTTCGCGAGTTTCTTTCGAAGTCAGCAAATCTGGATCCAAAGAGCAGCAATCAGAGGCTGCCAAGGTGATTGACGAGGCAAGGCGCAAAATTCACCTGATTTTGTCAGCCGAATAGCTGGCGATGCAGACAGTCGACTATTCCGAATTGGCGAGGTCTCCGCACTCGCTCAACAAGCGCTATCGCCGCATTCTGCGGTTTGCCGCAATCGCACTCGCTCAAACCTGGTGGTTTGAACTGGTCTTGCCAAAATTCGGCCTAAGTCGATACGTAGCCAGCAACCGAATCGCGCGCGGTCAAAAAATTGCGCGTCGTTTTCGAGTTTTAGCTGCTGACCTAGGTGGCTTGATCATCAAAGTGGGCCAGTTTGCCTCATCCAGGCTCGATGTGCTGCCTGAATCGATCACCGCCGAACTCGAATCGCTGCAGGATGAAGTTGCACCTGAATCGTTCGAGCGAATAAAGGCACAAGTCACCCAGGAGCTCGGACTAGAACTTGAGCGGGCCTTTGCTGAATTCGACGAAACTTCGATTGCAGCGGCATCGTTGGGCCAGGTGCACCGTGCCAAGTTGACCGACGCCCTTGCCGAAGATTTTGGCGTTCAGCAGGTTGTGGTCAAAGTGTTGCGCCCCGGCATCGAACAGGTTGTGGCAATTGACCTGAAGGCCTTGCGCAAAATTGGCCAATGGCTTTCGAGAATTCGGCTTGTCAATCGCCGCACCGATGCGCCGGCCTTAGTTGAGGAGTTTGCTGCGGTTAGCCTGCAAGAAGTTGACTATTTCAACGAAGCCAGCAACCTCGAAAGATTCAAGAAAAATTTTGAAGAGGACCCGGTAGTTGACGCGCCATTAATTGTTTGGGAACGCTGCTCGAGCAGGGTGCTAACCATGGCCGATGTGAGCGACATCAAAATTAACGACATCGCGCAGCTCGATGCGGCTGGGATCAACCCAAATGAGGTCGCGGCCGAGCTCGCGAGAGTCACTTTTGAGCAGATTTTCACCCACGGCTTTTTTCATGCCGACCCGCACCCTGGCAACATTTTTGTCACCAAACTTGGGCCGGATTCCAGCTCAAAATTCAAAATCACATTTATTGATTTTGGAATGATGGGCGAGATTTCAGACGAGCGCCGTCGCGGATTGCAGTCATTTATCTTTGCCCTTGTTGCCAGAGATGCAAGAGCGTGCGTCGTGGCCATGCAAAACCTGGGAGTTCTCTTGCCCAGCGTCGACTCACTAGAACTCGAGCGCGCGATCTCGGCCGTGTTTGATCGATTTGGCGGCGTTGGCGTTGCCGAGATAACGCAAACTGACCCGCGAGAATTCAAAGAGTTGGCAATCAGATTTAGCTCACTCATCCGAACGTTGCCCTTTCAGTTGCCAGAAGACTTCTTGCTACTTTTGAGGGCCATTTCGCTTATTTCAGGTGTCACCAGCTCTCTAAATCGCGATTTCAATATGTGGGATGCAGTTGATCCATTTGCCAGGTCTCTGCTGAATGGAGGCGGAGTTTCGAAATCCGTTAGTCGCGAGGTTCTGTCATTTGCAACCACCCTGGCCGGCATTCCAACAAAGCTGTCTGGGGTTCTAACTCGCCTGGACCAGGGGTTGATCGCAGTGCGAGCGCCAGAGGTTGAGAAGTCGGTCGATCGATTGAATCGCGCAGTCGGCCGAGCCACCTCGGCTTTGATTTTCGCAGGTCTGTTCTTAGGCGGCATATTTTTGCGCAACAGCGCAGATGAGCTGGGCAACTGGCTGCTGCTCTTGAGTTCTATTCCGGCAATCCATGCAATTGGACTATTTCGCATTCGCTGAGCGCGCGCTCCTTTGAAGCGGTAACCTAACTCGAGTGCTGAATTTCTTGCAGCATCGCGAAGAGGCAGACGCCGCCCTACAAGGAGCAGCGAAACTTCTGGAACGAGTAACAAAAAACTAAATATCAAGGAGAATTCGCCTAGCGAGCCCCGAGCGCGGCGCGTAAGCAAAAAGTGGTGACCCACTTTTTGTAGCGACGCGGTGGGCGAACCCCCGCTAGGAGCAGCGAAACTTCTGGAACGAGTAACCAAAACTAAATATCAAGGAGAATTCGCCTAGTGGCCTATGGCGCACGCTTGGAAAGCGTGTTGGGTGCAAGCCCTCGGGGGTTCGAATCCCCCATTCTCCGCAGTGAAAAACCCTCTGAGAAATCAGAGGGTTTTGTCTTTTCGCACGCTATTCGATCTAGTGTTGCACTAATTGCCTAAGTGCTACACTTGCCCTCATGCCAACTCTGAAACCCCGTTACATGATCACCGAGACCGATGAGGTTTCTCGGGCAATCGACCTTTTGGCAATTTCTCACCCAGAGGTTCGCAACGAACGCTCTAAATTGCTTCGGCTGCTTATCGACAAAGGAATATCTGCGCTAGAAATCGAGGCGAATAACTCTGCAAAAGCGGCCTCAATAAAGGAGCTTGCTGGGTCAATGCCTAACATTTGGCCGACCAACTGGCGCGATGAACTGCAAGCAGAATGGCCAGAATAGTTCTCGACGCAAGCGTTTTGATTGCGCTGCTGAATTCAAAAGACACACATCACCGCTGGGCCCTAGATTTCTTGGTTAGTGCCTCTGCCGATGAGTTTTTGATGCCTGCCATAAATTATGCCGAGGCACTTGTGCACCCGGTTCGCGCAGGCCTAGTCGAAGAGTTCTCTAGCAACATTGAAAAGCTTGGCATTCAAATTGTCGACAGCTCAGCCTCAGATGCAATTCATCTGGCGAATCTGCGCGTCTCGACGCGCTTGCGAATGCCCGACGCAATTGTCTTGCAAACGGCCCTGCGAACCGACGCAGACCTTGCAACCACTGATGAAAAATTAACAGCTGCGGCGAAACAAAACAGAATCGGTGTTTTCAGTCCATTCACGAAACTGAGCCATGCGAGCCATTCAAATATTTGAGTTTCGACCCTTTTAGAACGCCCGAGTCACCACACAGACTAAATTTTGTTTCATGACTGAAAACGTGAAGGGCCCGGCGAGTTACTTTCCCTCTATTGAAAAGAAGTACGGCCAACCAATCGAGCACTGGATGACCCAGCTAGACCAAGTGCGCGATGCCAAACACATGGAGCAAGTGGCATTTCTAAAAGACGAATTCGCAATTGGCCACGGTCACGCCAACGCACTTGTAGCCGTCTATCGACAGAAAAAAGGGCTATGACAAAGCAGCAAAAAATTGGGCTCTGGTTCGCCGGAGCATCGGCAATCTTTTTCACAAGAGCCTTTCTTTTTTCAACCTGGGTGAGCCGCGGCCCAGAGGTGCAGCAGGCGCTAGAAATAAACACGGCTCAAATGGGCTTGCTGTCGATGGTTTATCCGGCTGGTGGCCTCGCCGGTGTGCTGTTTGCCAACCGACTGGTTCACCGATTCGGATCGCGGGCCATAAACACAGCTACTTTTGCGCTAGCAACAGCTGGGTTTGCTGCATTGGGGCCAGCAATTGAAGGCAGCAACATAGCAATTTCAGCACTATGCCTGTTCTTGATGGGCATGCCGATGGCAATCAGTGACTATGTCGGAAACTACGAAGGTTCCGGAGTCGACAAGGCATCAAAGCGTTCGCTATTCCCGGCCATCCATGGATCATTCGGCGTTGGCATGCTGCTCGGCGCATCGTTTGCAAGTTGGCTCATCGACCAAAAAATCTCACTATCGACCTCGTTCATCTCAGTCGCGATTTTTGTCGCAATCATCTCTTTGCTTGCGAGCTTCACTTTTAGCGGTCGAACAGAGCAGCCATCGACCTCTGGCTCTGCAGCATCAAAACAATCCAAATCTCAAAACGTATGGCTCGAAAAGCGAAGTCTGATTTTGTCAGTGCTCGGATTTTCTTTCATCATGGCCGAAATGTCGGCTGGCACCTGGGTGCCGATTGCGCTCACCAAAAATGGATTCTCGGGAGCCGAGGCCGCATCGGCATTCGGAGTTTTCTGGATTGTGATTACTCTCGCCCGACTTTTGGGTGGGTTTGTTGTCGACTTCATCGGTCGCTACCGCACCGTTTTGTTCTCAGCCTTGGTCACCGCAATTGGAATGGTGATTTTCATAACCAGCCCGGCGACGGGTCTGCACTATTTAGGTTTGATTCTCTGGGGCGGGGGCATGGCGCTCGGGTTTCCGATGGTTGTCGCGTCAATGAGTGATGACCCTGCAAAGGCAGCTGCCCGTGTGAACATGATCATCACTGTGGTTTACATCTCGAGCATTTCGGTTGGCCCAGCCCTTGGTGCACTTGGCCAAGCCGCGGGGGTTTATGTCGCCTTCGGCATTCCATTAGCAATGATGGTGATCACGGTTATCTTCAGTGGTGTGACTAAACCTCAGACAAAGCTGGCTAAATAGCCAAGATCGAGCCCCTGACTTGCGTGCCCTGTGATTGTCTCGATAACCATTCGTTAACCTAAGTGACTTATATTTTCGACTTGCTCAAAATTTAGGAGAAACCGTGTCAGACAAAAAAGCAACCGTATTGTTCGTTTGCGTTCACAATGCAGGACGCTCACAAATGGCCGCTGGATATTTGCAGCACCTAGCTGGCGACCGCGTTCAGGTGCTTTCAGCTGGAACCGAGCCTAAAGACCAGGTGAACCCATCGGCGATTGAGGCAATGGCTGAGGTCGGCATCGATATCGCAAACAACAGCCCAAAGGTTCTGACCACTGAGGCTGTTCAAGATTCTGACTATGTAATCACCATGGGTTGCGGCGACAAGTGCCCATTCTTTCCCGGAAAGACCTATCTCGACTGGCCTCTGACCGACCCGGCAGGCAAAGGCGTTGAAGACGTGCGCCCGATTCGCGATGAAATTCGCGCAAAAGTTGAAGCACTGATTGCCGAAATCGACGCCAAGTTTTAGTTTTTCGTAGCCAAAAATGTCGACCCTGTGTGGGTCGGCATTTTTGTTTTGGCAGGCTCTGTAGTTCTAGGCTTGATGAAACTGCGAAAGGAGCCCGCAATGGCAATGAGCGATGCTGAAAAACAGGCCATGAAAGAAACGATGGCCGAACGCGCCAAGGCTCGCAAAAAAATGACACCTGAGCAGTTTGAGGCTGAAGTGGTTGAAAAAATCGCCGCTATGGCACCGGCGGATCGTTCGCTCGGCGAAAAAGTTCACGCTCTAGTCAAAAAGCATGCCCCCGAATTGCAGCCAAAAACTTGGTATGGAATGCAGGCCTATTGCAATGCTGAAGGCAAGACGGTTTTGTTCTTTCAAGACGCCGGCAAGTTCAAGGCTCGCTATTCAACTCTCGGTTTTCAAGATGCAGCCAACCTAGATGACGAAGAATTTTGGCCAACCTCGTATGCACTGATTGGCTGGAACGCCAAGGTCGAGAAGCAGATCATCGAGCTAATCGCGAGAGCGATTAGCTAGGCATTTTTCAATAAATTCGTTTGTATCTTTTTGAGAACAACTGGGTTCAATCTAAAAAAACAAGACGATTGACGCCGGGCCTCTGGTAGGTTTTCAACTAGCACGAGCTAGTTAATTTTGCACAATCACTGGAGTAGTAAATGTCTAATTTGAGAATTGCCGTCATTGGCGCCGGACTCATGGGCGCCGACCACGTTATTCGTATCGAAAACCGAATTGTGGGCGCCGAGGTTTCGGCAATTGTTGAACCAGACGAAAATCGCGCTAAGGCCGCTCTAGAAACAGCGCCGAATGCAACTTGGTATGCAAACATCGACGACGCAATTTCTGCAAAAGCTATGGATGCGGTGCTTATCGCAACCCCTGGGCAATTTCACGAGCCAGTTTTGCTGCCTGCACTTGCTGCATCGCTGCCGATTCTTTGCGAGAAACCCCTGACCGCAGATGCAGACTCAAGCCTTCGAATGGTCGAGGCTGAAGTTGCTGGCGGAAAGCAGCTAATTCAGGTCGGCTTTATGCGTCGATTCGATGCTGAATACCAAAAACTTCGTGAGCTTGTGGCTTCGGGATCAAAGGGCGAGTTGCTTGGCCTGCACTGCGCTCACAGAAACCCGTCTGTGCCTGAGACGTATCACAACGACATGCTGATTTTTGATTCAGTCATTCACGAAATCGACGTTGTCAGATATTTGACCGATTCACCGATTTCAAGCATTCAGGTGCGCCACATGAAGCGCAATAAAAACAACCACGAAGGATTAGTCGAGCCTATTTTGGTATTGCTTCAGACCGAAAATGAGGTTCTGGCAACCGTTGAGATGAATGTTTCGGTGAAGTTTGGCTATCAAGTCAAGACTGAAGCAGTCTTTCAGCAAGGCATCGCAGAGATTGGCCGAACTGGCGGCCTAACCGGTTGGTTTGATGGCCGAATTGAAGTCGAAGAGCACGTATCATTCAAAACGCGATTCGCTGCGGCCTATGACGCCCAAATTCAACGCTGGGTCAATGCAACCAAACTTGGCAAAATCGACGGCCCAAGTGCTTGGGATGGCTACCTTGCTTCTGCTGCCGTCTCAGCTGGATTGAAGGCTCTGTCTTCTGGGCAAATTGAATACGTAGATTACGCACAGAAGCCGGCCTTTTATAACCAAGCTTAGAATTTCTCTATGGCCAAAGCTGCAGAGTCTGACAAGAGCGACAACCGCAAACCAACAATGGCCGACGTGGCCAAACACGTTGGTGTTTCTCGCCAGCTAGTTGGTCTTGCGTTTCGCGAAGAACCCGGAGTTAGTCCTGAAACCGCTGCGAGAATTAAGTCAGCTGCCAAGCAGTTGGGATACCGCCCTAATATGGCGGCTCAGTCGCTGCGCCGCGATTCATCGAACTACATCGGCCTGATGTTTCACATTGACCACTCGTCAATGCAAACAATCGTTCCGGCTATCTATAAGCACGCAAAAGCCGCGGGCTATAACCTTGTGCTGTCGATTGCGTCAGAGTCGCACAAAGACAGTGAAGCGCTCGAAGAACTTCTCGGGCACCGCTGCGAAGGGCTGATTCTTTCGGCCTCTACCCTGGCTCACTCTCGCCTCCAGAAGCTGGCAAGAGAGATTCCACTGGTCAGCCTTGGCCGTCGCCTCGAGAACGTTCGCGGTGGTGTTGTTTCTTCGAAGGGCGAGGAGGGCATTTTCAACCTCACTCGTCATTTGATCGATCTAGGGCACAGTGACATTTCCTACGTATATGCAAAAGACATGACAGATGCTATCTACCGCCTAGAGGGCTACATGGCCGCAATGTCTAATGCAAAGCTAAAGACCCGAGTTGTGACTGTTGAAGGTGACTTTGGTGAGCAAGGTGGCGCACACGCCGCCGAGCACCTTTTAAAAGAGCAGCTGCCAACCGCGATTGTTTGCAACAACGACCAGGCGGCATTTGGCCTGACGCACCGTCTTCAAATGGCCGGCTTGAAGATTCCAGACGATATTTCTGTCACCGGATTTGACGACACTGTCGCACAGTTTGATTTTTTAAGTCTCACAACCGCGAGGCAGGACCCTGATGAAATTGCCAAGGCCGTCATAGACGACCTTGTAGCGCGAATAAAAGGCGAGAAACACCTTGCCGATATTCACCTCACCTCGGCAAATCTGGTGATACGCACTAGCACGAGCAAGCCAAGGCAAAATCGCGAATTGAAGCTATAGCCCTTTGTTTGCATGGGTTTTGTAAAAATTGGAATCTAGAAATTTGCCAAAATTGTTAATCAAAATGTTATTCAAAAAGTGATTATTTAACTAGCACGAGCTAGTTAATGCGCTAGTTTTAACAACGAGGGTTTTGTTACCTCTCGTCGAATTTATCGCCCAGGCGCATGCGTCTGGGCGATAAATTTTTAAGCTAGCTTCGGCCTGCAAGTGCCGTTAAGAAAAAAGACCCCGACCATCTGGCCGGGGTCTTTTTTCAACCTACGCTTTGCGTGAGTTTTTTCGCTCATCGATGATGATTGCCACGATGATGATGCAGCCTTTGACGACAATCTGCCAGAACGGTGAAACGTTTAGCAGGTCAAGACCGTTGTTGATGACACCAATCAAAATCGCTCCAACAATCGTTCCCCAAATGGTTCCGATTCCACCCTTGAAGCTAGTTCCACCAATGATTACTGCAGTGATCGCGTCAAGCTCGATACCGGTTCCAAGTGTCGAGTTTCCTGATCCGATGCGAGCTGAGAGCAGCACGCCCGCAAGACCAGCAAGCAAACCGCTCATGGTGTAGATCAGGATTGTAACTCGAGGAATTCGAATACCAGAGACGCGTGCCGCGACCTCGTTTCCGCCGATTGCATATGTGTAGCGGCCGAACTTGGTGAAGTTCAATAAGAAAGTTGCGATAGCCGCAACAACAACGAAGATCAATACAGGAACCGGAATGCCCGATAGCGGCTGGTTTGGATCGTTGAAGATGTAGCCCTGGCCGATGAAGTTGTAGTCAGGCTTCAAGTCTGAGAATGGACGACCGTCACCGGTATAGATATAAGCCAAACCACGAGCAATTGACATCATTCCCAGGGTTGCGATGAATGGAGCCAAGCGGAACTTTGCGATGAGGACACCGTTGATCAGACCAGCAAATGCGCCGACTGCCAGACCGGCAAGCACACCGACAATAACCGGAAGATCAATGCCTTCGAATTTGACCAGCGAGCCGGTTGGCACCTGCGACAAACTGGCCGCAACCACGGCTGCGAGACCCAGAATCGAACCAACTGAAAGGTCGATGCCCAGGGTAATAATCACAAAAGTCATGCCAACGGCAATAATTCCAATTGCCGATACCTGACGAACCACGTTTACGAGGTTGACGGGTTCGATTGAGTTTCCGTTAGTCATAATTGCCAACGCTGAAATAAACAGAATTAGGATTCCGACAATCATGTATTTTTTGGCGAATTCACCAAGGTTGAAGCGTGACTTAATCACCTGCAGTGAAGAAGTGGTTAGTGGTTGATCATTCATTTTGTTTCTCCTAAGGCTTTAAGCGACAGCGCTTTCATCGCTGAATTGTGTTGCTAGTTGCATGATGTTTTCTTGAGTGGCATTTTCGCGAGAGACTTCGCCGACTAGTCGGCCGTCGCACATGACCACAACGCGGTCGCTCATTCCAAGAATTTCTGGCATCTCTGAAGACACCATGATGATTGCCTTGCCCTGTGCGGCAAGTTTGCTCATTAGGCGGTGAATTTCAGATTTTGCACCGACATCGATTCCTCGAGTTGGCTCGTCAATAATCAGGATGTCTGGGTCCGTCAGCAACCATCGAGACAGAAGAACCTTCTGCTGGTTTCCGCCAGACAGATTCTGAATCTGCTGGTTGAGCGATGGGGTCTTGAGGGCCAACGCCTGGCGCTGCTCTTCGCAAAGCTGTTCAAGAGTTGGCTTGCGCAGAACGCCCATCGAGGTGAATCGGTTCAACGATGCAATCGACATGTTGTCTCGCACCGATAGAACACCCATGATGCCGGTCTTTTTGCGATCTTCGGTCAGAAGTCCGATGCCAGCCTCAATTGCCTGATATGGCTCACGAATTTTGACTTCTTTGCCATTGATTTTGATTGTGCCGGATTCGGCTGCGTGAATTCCAAACACGGTCTCGAGAACCTCGGTTCGGCCTGAACCCATCAAACCGGCAAAACCCAAAATCTCACCGCGACGCACCTTAAACGAAACGTCTTTGACCTGTCGACCCCGATTTAGGCCCTCGACCTCAAGGATTACCTCGCCGATTTCTGCCTCGCCTTTTGGAAAAAGCTGAGTCAACTCTCGACCAACCATCAAAGAAATCAGGCCATTTCGGTCGATGTTTGACGCATTTTCGGTTGCAACCCAAGTGCCGTCACGGAACACAGTGATTTCATCTGAGATCGCGAATACTTCATCCATCTTGTGTGTGATGTAGATGATTGCAGTGCCCGCTTTGCGAAGCTGATTGATCATTTCGTGCAGGCGAGCCACTTCACGATCGGTGATAGCCGAAGTCGGTTCATCCATGATGATGATTCGCGAACCGAATGCGATTGCCTTAGCAATTTCAACCATCTGAGCTTGAGCAACGCTCAGGTCTTTCATTTGAGTCGCAGGATTGATGTTTATGTTCCAGCGATCAAAAACTTTTTGGGTCTCTTCAACCATGCGCTTCTTACTAACGAGACCTGCGCCGTTGCGAAGTTCGCGACCAAGATAGATGTTCTCTGCAGCGCTCATGTCAGGCACGAATGACAGCTCTTGGTGAATCATTGAGATTCCATGGGCCAGGCCATCGCGCGGATCGGTGATTGATACCGGCTTTCCGTCAAGCAGAATTTGACCCGCATCGAGCACATAAACGCCAGCGAGAATTTTCATAAGGGTGGATTTTCCAGCTCCGTTTTCACCCATTAGTGAGTGAACGGTGCCGGCGCGCAGTTTGAACTGCACATCGTTGAGCGCTAAAACGCCGGGGAATCGCTTGGTGATTCCCTGCATTTCGACAATGAAATTGCTCAATTGATTACTTCTTTCATAGACCTTGGTTAAGTGTGAGTTGGCCGGGCCTAGAAACCGACCCGGCCAACCCCATTTGGAACTTAGCTCAGACTACTTGCCCTGGAAATCGGCAATGTTGTCAAGAGTTACTAGCTGGTAAGGAACGTCAACGTAGTCAGGAACTGTCTCACCATTGATTAGTGAGATAGCAGCCTTAACACCGCCGCCACCCTGACCAGATGCGTCTTGGAATACGGTGGTTGCAAGCTCGCCAGCCTCTAGTGAAGCAAGTGCGTCTGCAGTTGCGTCAACGCCACCGACAAGGATGCCGCCTTCGCCTAGGGTCTTGCCTGCTGCCTTTAGAGCAAGGATTGCACCTAGAGCCATTTCATCGTTGTTTGCACAAACGACGTCGAACTTGGTGCCTGACTGAATCCAGTTCTCCATTAGCTTCTGGCCCTGTGCGCGGTCCCAGTTTGCAGTTCCAGTCTTTACGACCTTCATGCCAGCCTTTGCAGCCTCTTCTTCACAGCCCTTAGTGCGGTCTAGTGCAGCTTCGTTGGTGACCTCACCCTGCATGATTACAACGTCACCCTTGTTGCCAGCAAGCTTTGCAAGCTGTGCCATTTCAAGCTGACCTGAAACAAGAGAGTTTGAACCAACATAAGGAACGCCAGCTTGTGCTGGGTTGCGGTTTACGTAAACGATTGGGACGCCAGCAGCCTTAGCAGCATCGGTCATTGGGCCAGCAGCGCTGGTGTCAACTGCAACTACAAGAATCGCGTCAACGCCCTGAGCGATGAAGTTTTCGACCTGGCTTAGCTGAGTGTCAACCTTGTTGTCAGCTGCAACGATGGTTAGCTCTGCGCCCTGGGCTTCTGCCTCAGCAGTCATGCCGTCAGCAACCTTCTGAAGGAAAGCGTCTAGCACTGGGAAAGTCGCGCCAATGGTGACGGCTTCTGAGCCGCCTTCTGAACCTGAGTCACTACTCGCTGCACAGCCTGACAAAGCCAAGCTTGCTGCAGCAATGAGGGCAACAAAGCCACTCAATTTACCGAATTTCTTCATGATACCTTCCGATTAATTTGGAAAATTCAGGGTTTGTTGTCCCCAAATCAATACCCAAGAGGTTCTCGAGCATTTGGAAGGTTTGTTACTCTCGTCGTGATTCAAACTAATGCAGACAAAAGACTTTGTAATAACAAATCGAAACAAGTTACCAAATCGTTGCTGAACTTATTTGCTTTGGTCTTTGCCGAGATCGCCCAATAATTTAGCAATTCGATAACCGACCGAGTTGACGTTTAGGTGCTCACCGGCGGCGATTTGCTCGGCTATGAAATCGACAGGCGACTCGAGCACAGGTTCAACCACCGGCTCTGGCGCCGGAATTGGATCTTGAGCTTTGGGCACAGGTTTTGAATCGCCACTAGCTGCGGATGCATCGATTTTCTCAACCACTAATTTTTGCTTTAGTGCCTCTAAGTCGAGCCCGAGACCGAGCGTGCGACCAGATTTGTCAACAATTCGATAGGTCATGCGCAACGAGCTCGGCAAAGCATCCGGGTCGAAATCTGCCGCAGTCATGTGAGTGCCGCTGAGGCTTCGAAGGGTCTTTGCAATGGTCACAATCAAATTTTCAACCGGATGCTCTGGCAACTCAGCAAGTGCCTTTTTGGCCCAGTCGACTGCCGGCACAACATTGCGGCGAAGGTTCTTTGGCAAGCCGCGAATCAGCTCGGCAACCAACTCAACGCGAAGACCGGGAACCAACCAATCAAACTCGTCGGCGTTGGCCTCGGGCAAGAAGTCAATAGGCAGGTCAATAGTGACACCGTCATCGATAGCCCCAGGTTCAAATCGATATCGCAACTTGAATTCACGGTCATCGTGGCGCCAAGTTTTTGGATTCTCTTGCTCGGTTGGCGCTTGCACCTCGGGCGGCAACAGGTCATCGCGCGTCATGGTCAACAGATCTGGGGTTTCGTGTTTTGCCTTTCGCCACCAGCCCTCGAAGGTGCGCGTCGAGAATACATCCTTAGGAATTCGCGAATAGAAGAACTTAAATTGATCTTCTTCATCGGGGGCGAATTGAGGTTTTCGCGCTCGGTCAGCAAGCGCCTCAAGCTGCTTGATCAGTGCCTGATTCGCTCGCTCAAATTGCTGTTTTGAATCCCATTCGCCCTGAACTAAAGCGTGACGAATAAATAAATCGCGACAGTATGCCTGGTCGATTCGCGAATATTGCATGCGGCGAGAAACAACAATTGGCACGCCAAACAACATCACCCGCTCATAGGCAACGACTGCCCCTTGAGACTTCTGCCAGTGCGGTTCGCTGTAGCTGCGCTTGACCAAATCGCCCGCGAGCGCCTCTGCCCACTCGGGATTAATAGCCGCATTCATGCGGGCAAACAGTCGACTGGTCTCAACCAATTCAGCACTCATGATCGCAGCCGGCGGTTTTTTTGCCAACGTAGAACCCGGAAAAATCACAAACTTTTTGCCGTTCGATCCGAGATATTCGGCCGAGATTCGCGCTGGCTTTTCGCCGCCCTTTTTGGCTAAATCGGCGGTCTTTTTGTCACTGAGTTGCTTTAAGCCGATTTGACTGAGCAACCCTGAAAGCAAACATTTGTGAATTCCATCCGGGTCGATTTTTGGATTGCCGGCAACAATGCCGAGCGGTTTCGAGATCGACTTCAGTTGCTTGATCAGGTCTTGCCATTCGCGCAGTCGCAAATAGTTGAGATATTCGGCCTTGCAAAGTCGCCTAAAAGCTGAGGATGAAAGTTTTCGCTGCTGCTCTTCGATGTAATTCCACAGATTCAACAGGCTCAAGAAGTCACTGGTTGGGTCTGCGAATCTGGCATGGAGCGCATCGGCTTGCACTCGCTTGGCAAGCGGGCGCTCTCGCGGGTCTTGAATTGTGAGCCCAGCGACAATGACCATTACCTCGCGCACTAAATCGTTGCGCTTTGATTCGAGCAGCATGCGACCAAATCTTGGCTCGATAGGCAGTCGAGCTAGCTCACGGCCAACTCGAGTTAGTTCAACTGTTTTGCTCTTGGGGTCTCGAACTGCTCCAAGCTCGCCCAATAGTCCAAGCCCGTCTTTGACTCCGCGCGAATCCGGGGCTTGCAAAAATGGAAAAGCAGCGATGTCTCCCAAGCCAAGTTGAGCGGCTTGCAGAATGACCGAGGCCAGGTTGGTGCGCAGAATCTCGGGGTCAGTGAATGCCGGGCGCGACTCAAAGTCTTCTTCTGAATAGAGGCGAATGACCACACCCGGGCTGGTGCGACCAGCTCGACCAGCGCGTTGATCGGCACTGGCTCGAGAGATTGCCTCAATTGGCAGGCGCTGCACCTTGGCTCGCGGGCTGTATCGCGAAATGCGCGCGGTGCCGGCGTCGATTACATATTTAATGTTCGGAATCGTCAGCGAGGTTTCGGCAACGTTGGTGGCCAAAATGATTCGTCGGCGAAGCCCGATCATCTTGCTCGGTTCAAAAATGCGATGCTGCTCGGCGGCACTTAGGCGGCCATAAAGCGGCAGCACCTCGACACCCCGACCAAGTTTGCCTGCGGTGACTCTGCCCTCGATTGCTTCTTGGGCATCGCGAATTTCTGACTCGCCCGACAGAAAAACCAGAGTGTCGCCATCTGGTTCACGGTTGAGCTCATCGAGCGCCGACAAAATGCCGTCGACATAGTCATTGGCCGTGGTCTCTTCGTCGGGGTCAGTGTCGTCGTTTGCCTCACGCGCAATTGGTCGATATCTGACCTCGATCGGATAGGTGCGGCCTGAGACTTCGATGATGGGTGCGTCGCCAAAATGGCGACTGAAAGACTCTGGGTCGATCGTGGCCGATGTCACAATCACTTTGAGATCAGGCCGCTGTGGCAAAAGCTGCTTGAGATAGCCGAGCAAGAAATCAATGTTCAGACTGCGCTCATGAGCTTCGTCGATGATGATGGTGTCATAAGGCTCTAGATTGCGGTGACGCTGCATAGCGTTGAGCAAAATGCCGTCGGTCATCACTTTGATTTTGGTGTCAGCCCCGGCTTTGTCGGTGAATCGCACCTGATAGCCAACTAAGCCACCGAGTTCGACTTTTAGTTCTTCGGCGATGCGCTCGGCAACTGAGCGAGCGGCGATGCGCCGAGGCTGGGTGTGAGCGATGCTGGTGCGCCCAAGCTCAAGGCACATCTTCGGAATCTGAGTTGTTTTGCCTGATCCGGTAGCGCCGGCGATGATAACAACCTGATGGTTGCGAATGGCCTCAAGAATTTCTTCGCGTCGCTCACTAACCGGCAAATCTGCCGGATAGGAAATAATCGCGTCGCTCATTTCTCCAATGGTATTTCAAGGGACCGCGCTGAGAAAAAGTGCGATATTGTTGTCTCAGAAGTCCGCTGGCGTACTCCGGTTCTTAAACTCTCTAATCCCCTTATTTTCAAGGAATTTTCATGTCTGAAAAAGCAAACATTGGTGTTGTCGGTCTGGCCGTTATGGGCTCGAATTTGGCTCGCAACTTGGCTAGCCGCGAGGGCAACACCGTTGCTGTTTACAACCGTTCATATGAGCGCACCGAGCTTCTAATTAGCGAGCACCCAGAGGCTGGCTTTATCGCTAGTGAAACCATCGATGACTTTGTTGCATCGCTAGCCAAGCCACGCACCGCAATCATCATGGTTCAGGCTGGCAAGGGCACCGATGCCGTTATCGCCCAGCTAACTGAGCGTTTCGAGCCGGGCGACATCATTGTTGATGGCGGAAACGCATTGTTCACCGACACCATTCGTCGCGAAAAAGAAGTTAGCGCAAAGGGCATTAACTTTGTTGGCGCCGGAATATCGGGCGGTGAAGAGGGAGCCCTAAAGGGCCCGTCGATCATGCCTGGTGGCTCAGCAGAGGCCTACAAGACCCTTGGTCCGATTCTTGCTTCAATCGCTGCGGTCGCCGAAGGCGAGCCTTGCGTCACGCACGTTGGCACTGACGGCGCAGGTCACTTCGTGAAGATGATTCACAACGGAATCGAATATGCCGACATGCAGCTTATTGCCGAGGCATACGACATTCTTCGTCAAGCTGGCGGATATTCACCTGCTGAAATTGCCGAGATTTTCACTGAATGGAACAAGGGTGAGCTCGAGTCATTCTTGATCGAAATCACCGCTGAGGTTCTAAAGCAGGTTGACGCCAAAACCGGCAAGCCGCTGGTCGACGTAATTCTCGACCAGGCTGGCTCAAAGGGCACCGGAGTTTGGACAGTGCAGACCGCGCTGAACCTTGGAACTCCAGTTTCTGGCATTGCTGAAGCAGTGTTTGCTCGCTCACTTTCATCACAGGCAACTCAGCGCGCTGCCGTTAGCGGCTTGCCAGCAGATGCAACCGCATGGAGCATCGAAGACAAAGCAGCCTTTGTCGAAGATGTTCGCCGCGCGCTTTATGCTTCGAAGCTGGTTGCCTATTCTCAGGGATTCGACGCAATCCGCGCAGGTGCGAAGGAATACAACTGGGACATCAACCTTGGAGCCGTTTCAAAGATTTGGCGAGGTGGCTGCATCATTCGCGCTCAGTTCTTGAACCGCATCGCTGACGCCTATGACACCAAGGCCGACCTTGAGTCTCTAATCTTCGACCCATACTTCAAGCAGGCAGTTGCAACCGCAGTTAGCTCATGGCGCACCGTGGTTTCAAAGGCATCGCTTGCCGGCATTCCGATTCCGGCATTCGCCTCATCGCTGTCATACTATGACGGCCTTCGTTCACCTCGCCTTTCGGCTTCGCTAGTTCAGGGTCAGCGCGACTTCTTCGGTGCGCACACCTACAAGCGTGTCGACATGGATGGCACCTTCCACACTTTGTGGTCGGGTGACCGCTCAGAGGTTGAACAGGCTCCTTCAACTCACTAAAGAAGTGTGCAAAAGCCCCGGCCTTCGCGGTCGGGGTTTTTTGTTATTCGTCTATTTGCCTTTGGGTTGTCGCGCCGCAATTAATTGAGCATCTGAAGGTCTTTGAAGCAGGGCGCTAAACGCAAGGTCTGCTGAGCCGACCATCATCAAATTGGTTCCGAGTTCGCCGTTTCGAATGACAACGCGCTCATGTGAGGCGGCAAGAGCATTTGCCCTCATGGTCTCAATCACTCGGTCAGGGGCATAGTTGAAAAGTGTGGTTAAAAAGCCCGCCAGCACAATCGCCTGGGGGTTGAAAATATTGACGTATGTGGCAAGACCTTGGCCTAAGTACTCGATTTGAGCATCGAGAACCTTTTTCACCTTCGGGCTAATTTGCCCCTGAATTTCACGGTCGATTTCTTCATCATCAGCGCCGAAGAGTTTTAAGGCATCCAGCAGATCATCTCGACTAACCAGAGCCTCGAGTGTGCCTTCGAGCCCCGAATAGTCTTTTTTGTTGCTGCTCGAAATGCGCACGTGACCCAGCTCGCCGGCATAGCCTGAAGAGCCACGCAGCTTGCTGCCCTCAGCAATAACACCGCCACCAATTCCACCCGAACCGGCATAAAGATAGATCACATCAGTCAAACCGCGAGCTGCACCAAAGTCTCGCTCAGCAATGCAGCCGAGTGATGCGTCGTTGTCAAGAAAAACTGGCAGGCCGGTGAGCTGGCTGAGCGCCGGACCAAAGGGCGCCTCGATCCAGCCAAGGTGAGGAGCGAGTCGGATTACACCGTCGGCAACTCGAACCTGGCCTGGCACGGCGACACCCACTCCGGCAATGCGCACATTTGGCTTGAGTTCGGTGCGAATACGAGAAATCGCCGCGCCAGCTATTTCAGCTGATTGCTTTGGAGTCGGGGCACCACCATTGAGAATTCGCTCGCGGTGCAGCACTTTGCCGCCAAGGGTGACAACGCCGACAGTTGTGGCGTCAATCTCAGGATGCACAGAAAACGCCACGATGTCTTCTGACGGAGAAACCATTAGTGATGGTCGACCAACACCCGATGAAGCTTGGGCCTCTGACTCAGTTGCCAGCCCTAGTTCTTGCAGCTCTGAAACCAGGTCTGAGATTGTGGATCGATTGAGCCCTGAAGATGAAGTTAGGTGCGAGCGTGAAACTTGACCTAGAAGGTGGAGGGTGCGCAGAACCAATGACAGGTTGTGCTGGCGAACATCGTCTCGATTCTGCCCCTGCGCTGCAGTCTGCTTGTTCGCTGCCCTAGTCATTTGCTTCCTCAGTTTGTCGATGTCCCATTATCTTTCCAACCGGCCTTGTTGTCTAAAACAACAAATACGTAACGTTACATAGTTGTTAGCAAAAAAGGGGGTTTGTAAGTTGCAGGAGTTTGTTGGCTAGGGCAACATAATCAACGGCTCTGTGCAATGAGTTGAGTTCGGGGGCACTCCTCGAGCTAAAAATCAAATCCAAGGAAAGGGACAAAATGAAGAAGTCTTCATTGTTCTCAATCACCGCAGTTGCAGCTGCTTCGCTGCTAGCCCTAACCGGCTGTGCTGCTGGTGACTCTGCTCCAGCTGGTTCTACCCGTGCATGTGTAATCTTGCCTGACGCTGACAGCGGCACCCGCTGGGAGCCAGGCGACCGTCCAGCTCTTGAGAAGGCTCTAACCGACGCTGGTTACGAAGCTGACATCCAGAACGCACAGTCAGACACCGCCAAGTATGCAACCATCGCTGACCAGCAGCTTTCGAAGGGCTGCGGTGTGATGCTGCTCGTTGACTACCAGGGTGCCGGTGTTGCTGTTGCCGAGAAGGCAAAGGCACAGGGTATTCCTGTTATCGCTTATGACCGTCCAATTGCTGGCGCTGACTACTACCTATCCTTTGACAACGAGCGCGTTGGTGCGTTCCAGGGTCAGATGATTCTTGATGGTCTAGCTGCAGCTGGCAAGGATGTTGCTACCGCTTCCATCATCTACTCATCTGGAGACCCAGCTGACGGAAACGCAGCAATGTTCCTAAACGGTGCACTTTCTGTTCTTGACGCTGCTGGTGCCAAGGCTGCCTTCACCATGGAAGGAACTTGGGATGGAACCAAGGCTGGAACACTTTTCGAGCAGGCTTTCACAGCTGTTTCTGGAAAGGTCGATGCCGTTCTAGCTCCTAACGACAACAACGCTGCATCCATCATTGCGATTCTGGACAAGAACGGTCTAACCGTTCCAGTATCCGGACAGGACGCATCTGTTGCAGGTCTTCAGAACGTTCTGCTAGGAAAGCAGTTCGCAACTGTATGGAAGCCATTCACCATTCAGGCTGAAGCTGGTGCCAAGATGGCCATCACCATCCTCAGCGGTGGAACCCCAGAGACCAACAAGACTCTGGCAGATGGAACCCCATTCCTAGCTCTCGACCCAATCGTTGTTGGTCCTGAGCAGGTTAAGGATGTCGTTGCCGCAGGTGACGCAAGTGCCGCTGACCTTTGTGTTGGCGACGTTGCTGCCGCTTGTGAGAAGTACGGCGTTAAGTAAATAGTTGAATGGGTGTGCGCCGGCACTTGGTTGGCGCACACCTTTTCTTCTTAGGTAGTCTCTAGATACAAAGAATCACAGGTGGGCAATGACGCAACCAGTAGTTGAGCTCAAAAATGTTGTGAAGAGCTTCGGACCGGTCGATGTGCTGAAAGGTGTAAACCTAACCGCTTATGCCGGCAAGGTCACCGCACTGGTAGGTGACAACGGTGCAGGAAAATCAACCCTGATCAAGGGCCTTTCTGGTGTTC